>SMTZ1_10000370_pt1 | contig 73584 bp, 59 predicted proteins | sample DeeMarSWOR136_30_FD_25667 | JGI IMG/M metagenome (IMG submission 25667) | reverse complement strand
GAGACACTGACAGACGGGAGGTCGCCTAAACAAGATTGTATTTTGATATCTGCGACTTCCGAATTGTCGTTTGAGACATCGGCTGGTGCAGGTATACTTCACGTTTGTAGGTCAACGTAGTCCTTGGATAGGCGTCATATCGACAGGCTTGGCCTGGACTTCTTTGAGAGAACCGTTGTCATTGCGGGCAAGAGCGGGCAGGTTTTGGGCTGTCTTGAACGATTCCGAAGCCACAAAACGAACAAGCTGCCGATGCTGATTTTGCCAGACTTGAGCGGGCTGTGAAGCGAATCACAATCTCGTTGCAAGACGGACCAAAGCAACAGGACTCTTGCATAGATTTCTCTCCACAATTGCTTGCAAGGCCTTGTAAATAAATGAGTTGTGGGCTTGTACAGTCTCACTAAGAAGGTCGGACACAAGCTCTTTGGAGAGCATTGTGAGGGAATTCTCTTGAAGCCAAGGCGGTTCGTTTGGTATAAATAGGGGTGCGAAGGTTTGCGGATTTTGACTTCGCTGAGTGGCAGTTTCTATGGTTTTCGAATACGAGCGGGAGAACTTATCGCGTCCGACGTATAAAGTCACAATACGGTCTTCCGAACTGAGGCAGTGCGAAACGTCCTATAAGAGGTGATGCTGGGTGATTTCAATCAAAGTCTTCTGCACCAGGGCTGCCCCATATTACGCTTTCCAAGGCAGGAGGTAAAGTCAAGTCCTATAAAAGTTCTTTTCTTAGGCAGAGAAGCCAACGGCCATGCGAGTTTGTGCGGGTCATTTGAAGTTCTCCGTCACAGGCATAGCAAGTGGTAAAGGCCTGGGCGCTAGTCGAGGGTAATGCGTGTTTTCGTGTGTAATCAAAGCAAAGTCATCATGAGCTTTTTGAAGGAGGAATACGATGGGCAGGAAAGTGATTTATCTGCTTTTTTTGATTCTCATCCTCAGGGCGGTCAGTGGTGCCTCGGCCGACATGGTGGGTTGGTGGAAACTGGATGATGGGGCCGGCACAAACTTCGTTGATTCGTCGGGTAACAGCCATCACGGGACCATCGAGCCCGAAAATGAAGACCTGGTGAGATGGACGACCAATGGCTATCAAGGCGGCGCTCTGGAGTTTACGACTACCACTGGGACACCCTACACTTTTGCAGACGCTCCACTAACAGCAGGGCTCTTGAATATTGCGGAGGCGACATACGCGTTCTGGATGAACATGCCGCCAGCTCACCAGGAATGGGGGATCATTCTCGTGCTTCTGGGCGAATGGCACGATTCAAGCATAGAGCCAGATGAGAACGGCGCACTGTGGGTAGGCCAGGATGGGTTCGCTGACTGGTACTGGTGGGGCAATGCCGGTGTCCCGCTCAACGACGGTCAGTGGCATCATGTCGCCGTTACCTTTAGCAGTTCCAACGATATTGCCATTCTCTATGTGGATGGGCTGGAGATTGCCAACACGAGCAGCGGGTATGGTAATGGCACAGGTTGGCACTTCTCTGATGCCATCTCAGCAGTTCGTATTGGCGGCCCCCGCAACCGCAACCAGTGGGCAAGCTACACGGGACGGATCGATGAGGTAATGGTTTTCAACGAGACACTCGCCGCCGCTGCGGTGGCAGATTTGTTTCGTTACGGCCTGAAATCGGCTGCCTTGGCCTCTAAGCCGGACCCGCCTGATGGATCAACGGATGCGCCACGGGATGTCGTCCTTAGCTGGACACCCGGTGCCTACGTGGCAGGATTATCACCCAAGCACAAAGTCTTCTTCAGTGATAACGTTAACGACGTCGAGGACGGCATTGGCGGTGTCACCCAGGAGGATGCTAACAGCTATACCGTTGCTGAGCTGCTTGCATGGGGCCAGACTTACTACTGGCGGGTCGATGAGGCAAACAGCGTCACCGGGTGGGATCAGGGCGATGTATGGCAGTTTAGGGCCGAGACCTTCGCTTATGCAATTGCCGGTACGGCTATAACTGCGACAGCTTCCAGCTCTCACGAGGCAGGCATGGGGCCTGAAAAAACGATCGACGGCTCCGGGCTCGACGACAATGACCTGCACGGGACGGTAGGGACGGATATATGGCTAAGCAGTGGCGCTGGACCGCAGCCGACCTGGATACAATATGAGTTCCATAGAGTTTACAAACTCCACGAGATGTGGGTATGGAACTTCAATCAGTCGATTGAGCCTTGGGTTGGTTGGGGACTTAGGGACGTTACGGTTAAGTACTCGACTGATGGCAGCGACTGGACGGAGCTGGATGGCGTACCTGAATTTGCGCAGGCTACCGGCTCGGCTGGTTATGATCACGATACTACCGTTGATTTCAAAGGTGTGCTGGCAAAGTACGTCAAGATTATCGCTAACAGCAACTGGGGCGTTCTCACGCAGTACGGTCTGAGTGAAGTCCGCTTTCTCCACGTGCCCGTCTGGGCAAGATATCCAAGCCCGCAGGATGAGGCAACCGGTATCGGGCCGGATGTGGTCCTTAGCTGGAGACCGGGACGAGAGGCAGCCATCCACAAAGTGTCCGTCAGCAGTAACAGAAACGCTGTGGTAAATGGTACTGTTGCTGCTATCACCGTGTCAGAGACGAGTTATGATGCCGGAACGCTTGAATTGGGCAAGGCTTACTACTGGAAGATTAATGAGGTCAATGAAGCCGAGACCCCCACGACATGGGAAGGTGACGTCTGGAGCTTTGTGACGTCCGAATATCTTGTTGTTGACGATATGGAGTCGTACGGTGATGCCAACACGCCCGGCGAGCCGGGTGGCAGGGTGTGGTATGTATGGAAAGACGGAACGGGCTGGAGTAATCCCCCACCTGGGTACGGCGGCAACGGCACCGGATCGAGTATCGGTAACTGGCCGCCTCCAATTGCTGAGATTGGCATCGTCAACAGTGGTAAGCAATCGATGCCATATCGTTACAATAACAGCGGCTCCACGGGCAAACTCTATTATTCGGAGGCCACGGCGGACATTGATGATTTGGCAATCGGTCCGGATTGGACCAGAGCCGGTGCTAAAGCATTGACGCTGTGGTTCTATGGCGATGCGAGCAACGATGCCAATTCTACCGAGCAGATGTACATGAAGGTGAATGGTGCCAAGATACCATACGACGGCGATATGAGTGACGTAAGAGAAGAATCGTGGCACGAGTGGAGTATTGATCTGGCGTCGTTCGGCGTGAGCCTTCAGAGTGTCACAGAGATTAGTATCGGCTTCGGTGACGAGGACAATACGACAACGCCCGGAGGCTCAGGTGTGGTTTACTTCGACGATGTCAGGCTATATCCTTCCAGATGTGTGCTTTCGCGTCGTTCGGCCGATTTTGCCAAGGTCGATTATATTGAGGATTGCGTAGTCGACTATAGAGAGCTTGAGGTAATGGCGGGAGACTGGCTCTTCACTGATTCCGTTGCTGCGACGGCGGCTCCAAGTCCTACCGGACTGATAGCCTACTACCAGTTTGATGGCAACGCCAACGATAGCTCCGGCAACGGCAACGACGGCGTCCTTGCCGGTGACCCGCAGTGGGTAGCTGGCCGGCTAAATGGGGCCCTGGAGTTTGACGGCATTGACGATTATGTGGGTACTGCCAAGAGCCTGCTGAGCGAAATGTCCGAATTTACATTGGCCGGCTGGGTTAGCGCGGGCAATCCCGAAGCAAGTCGCATCGGGCTTTTTGGTCAGAACGACTGCATAGAGTTCGGGTTTGATTCTGGTTATCTGGCTGTGTGGACCGCGACAGGCAATCAAATGGTAGATGCGGAGTGGACGTTTAAGAACCTTACCTGGCATCATGTGGCTGCGGTCGGTAATGGAACGAGCTTGACGGTCTACATCGACGGTCAGCCGGCAGAAACCGGCGGTACTGCGGTAAGCGACTACGGCTTTTCCACGTTCGAGTTCAACATTGGTGGTGGCGGCATCTGGGATGCCAGCGACAACTGGTTCTTGGGCCAGATAGATGAGGTCCGCGTCTACAGCCGTGCTTTGACGGACCCGGAGGTAGCGTACCTGGCTGACACGACGCCTGACGATGGGCAGTTGTACATTCCGGTACCCTCGCTTGGCAATCTGTACGATGGAGAAATGCCTCTGTCAAGGTCAGTTAACCTCAAGGATTTTGCTGAGCTGGCAAATTCGTGGCTTGAAGAACAACTGTGGCCATAGCTGTGCAGGCTTGATGCAAGGCGGAATAGTCAACCCATGTTTTGGCGCCAATTCGGGGCCCGTGTTGAGCGGTTCGGCATAGGCCCGGATCGTTCTTGTGAGTATTGGGATCAGTTGGCATCAGGTTTTGCCATAGCCGGCAAGAATAGGCGCACTTGGCGGCGAAAACTCATAGACATGGAAGACTGGCAGGACTCATGTTGGCGGGCTCACGAGCATATTGGGGCTAACGCTTTACGTCAAGACTTCCTGTCAGCCGTTGTATTCCTGACGAGTCCCTTGAGCAGACCTTCTACATGCAAAAACGACTATGCTGATTGAGATCACAAGACTTGGCGCCACGATTACTGCGGCCAACTCGCTTCCAATTAATATTGGTCGTCTCTTTCGGTATAGTGAGAAAGAACCCGGCAATATTGGTCCGGTTGCAGGTTCCGGACCAATTAGCAGATTCTATGATCGAACAGCGTTTGACTCATAGTTCATGAAGCATCTTTATGGCCTGTTTTACAACTATATCGGCGGCCTGCGGTGCGAAGGGACTGCTTCTGATTTCGTATCCGCCTTCTATGTGTAGGTGTTCGGGCGCCAGGTACCCAGATGCGCCGTTACAGTGTGTGATGACAAACGTGTGTCTATATGGCGAAGCGGTCTTTATGGCCATACCTATTTCCGTCAGCACTTCACAGCCGATGCCGACAAAGCCAATATTTCCGATTCGTGCGACTGTTATGTTCAGGGCAGTAGGTGGGTGCTCTTCTTTGGCATCGACCTCGCCTCGCGGTTTACCGGGAAGTTGCAGTGTTGCAAAAGCGGTCGCGACTACTCCGCCATCGGAGACTTCTTCAATATCTCGGAAGATGTGTACTACTTCCTCGCCCAACAATGTTCCTAAAAGTACAGGCTCTGGAATCCAGCCTGGCTCGGTATTGAACGAGGGAAGCACCCTGAACCATGGGTCAATATTGCCGGATGCTCCTGCAAACGCCGGCGCAATTGTACCCTCGCCGAGAATCTTTTCGACAAACTGCTCAGCCAGTCCGATGACGTCGCCGCTGATAACGTAGTTTTTGCCTCCCAAACAGGTAGCGTGTGTTGCGTAATCAAATGCTGCTGCAACAACTGTGCCGTCAGGTTTTGCCACTTTCATCACCAAGACTTCCTTGTCTGTTGGGCCATAAGGGTTGCGTCCCAGCCTTATTGAGCTCTCGCCGACAGCGGTAATTTTCAGTTCGCGTCGATTGGCGCCGATTGTACAGTGCCCTACGCCTAAACCGATTTTGACCGGACTTGTGCCATTCAGTGCTTCTTGGGTCAATTCGATCAGCTTGGTTGTGAGGTCCTGTGTATATTCGAGATTATTGGGGTGCCCCTCTTTCTTATCGACAGTCAGGCTTGGCCCGCTGTGGGTGTGTATGGCACTCAAGAAGAGTTCGGACGGCTGGAGCTTGAGCTCATTCACGATGGCATCTCGCGCGTGCTCGGCTGTGCCATCATAAAAGCCTATCAGGTCGGTCGAAACCAACACAAGCCGTTTGCCATTATTCTCAAATGCTACCACACGCGCGGACAACGGGTCGTGCACGCCTTGAGATAGTCCTTTGCGACCGGCATATCCAGCCATCTTGACAGGCTTTTTCGGCGTGATATCAATCTTTGCGGCGCCGGCACGCAGTACACTTGCACTTTCCTCAGATCTTGCACGTGCTGCTGTAAGGAAGATACAAATACCAAGACCTGTGGCGACAACCGAAGTCCGCTTAGACCAAACGAGTGACACTGTTCTCATAGGAATCCTCCTTAATGCAATTCGTGCTTTTGCGAAAAAATTGTTGCCTTTCTAAGATATTATGTAGTATGAGCTCCTTAATTGTTCCTGGCTCGTTGTTCCTGAATATACTTGCCAATTGTTGTAACCGTATCTATCCACAATCCGTTCGCATGTTCCTGAGCATATCCGCAAAGGGCTTCGAGAGTGGCGGCGGTCGTGGTTTGGCGCCCTGGCTCGCCTACGTCGTGGCCAAAGAAAATTAGCCACCGGCCCTCGGCTTTAGCCGTGTCCACCAGTTGCTTGGCCTGCCCGAAATCCAAGCCATCCAAATCTATGCCCGTTGCCTGCGCAAGATCGCAAAAAGCAGGGTCGTTAGCCACCTCGTCAAACGCTCCGCGGCCGACTATGAATCGTTCAGCGATCAATGTTACATAGGTCTTGGTAGCTAAGCCCCTGCCCACGAATTTTTGTCCACACGGATAGGCAAACGTGGTTGGCCGGGTGCCAAAGAGTCGCTCAATAGCCATACTTGCCTCATCCAGCTCGTGCTCCATTTCTTCGAGTGTATAATTCTCCAGAGCTTTTTCGCGAGACCATGAAAAATTGCCGGTACAAGGATGCCTCAGTGAATGGTTGGCGATTTCGTGACCATTAGCCGCAGCCTTTTTCCAGTCGGCTAACCGCTCCTGCACGTTGCGCGGTACAACATAGAAGGTTGCCTTAACGCCGTGAGAATCAAGGATTGGCAAGCCGCGGTCGAGCTGGCTGAGGCGGGCGTCGTCAAAACTTAGGCTGATTGCGGCCTGTTGTCCGTCAGGCCATCGAAAACTCTCTCTATCTGTCCAGGTGGCCTGACCGCCCCTTATGGATGCCTCCGCATTACTTTGGCCATTCGACCAACAACCTGTCAATCCCCCAGCGGCAAAGCAGAGCACTGCTGCTGCAACAATATGTGCGTTTTTCATCTCTATTCCTCGATTCATAAGGCGAGCTAACATGCAAACCATTTACGTCCATAGGCTTATTTAATGAGGTTCTCAGCACGAGAGTATACGGGCTTTATGGTGCATTACAAGAAAAACACCGACCGCTGTGGCCGCCGCTTTTTGTGGAGTGCCGAACCCACGGAATCACATGTGTATCTTATTGTTTGGGCCTTACTGCCGTTCACAGCGTTGAGGCTGAACGGCGGCTGCACTATGGACGCTAATGCCCAAATATGGGAGAGCTTATCATGGCCATTACACTTCTGCCGGCAGTGGCCATTATTGTCCGACTGGGATCGGTGTAACGAGACCGCAGCGCGGATTAGGCAATCATTTAGCTATTTTGGAATCATCTATGAGACGGCCTCCAAATAAGGTATCGCGGGTAATCTATATTGACATAAACTCAGGAATTAGATATTTTCAACAAAAGGGAATGTGGATAATGGACATTTTGTCTGCCTCTTCAGATTATGGTGAATTAGCGGTGACTTCGTGACGCTTGGCGGTCTGACCCCATATATAAGGACTGTCTTTTTCTAAATACTGGCTCGCAAATTAAGGAAGGAACAGAAATGAGTTACTGCACACAATGTGGAGCTCAAAGCTCGCCGGGAAGCAAGTTTTGCACAAAATGCGGCAAAACTTTGACAGCCGAAGGTCAACAGCAGACTGCCAGTGGCCCTGAAACTGAAACACAAGAGCATCCCCGGCATGGCTTAATAAAGAACTGTATTCTGGCAGCCATAGGCATTTACGCGGCAGGGGCAGTCCTGGTCGCTTTGGCAGGCTTTATAGTGGGAGCCCTTTTGGGAGCGGGCCTATGTGCCATCCTCTATTTCCTTGCTTTCCAAAAGCTCAAGAATCATGATTACGAAATCACTAAGAAGACATGTTTGGGTGTTGGGATTGCTGCCGTTGTATGCCTTCTGATCAACTTAGGGATAGACGATATGGGCGGTGTGGCATTTAATGCCATTGCAGGCGGTATACTGTTTTACACTTATTACCTTTTAGCCAAGTGAACAAGGACCATTATAACAACTTACCCATGCCGCCCTCGATGATCGTCTTGTTGGGTGGAGTTCTCTCCGTGTTGATAGTCTATCCCGTCAATTTCGCTGCCATTAGGGCTATGGGTTCCTTGCCGGCATTAATCATTACCGTTCCTGTGGAAGAAATGGCCAAGGTAATCGGGCTGGTTTTTTTGCTCGTTCGCTCCCCCAAAATCTTGAAGAGTAAAACACAGGGAGTCAAGCTGGGTGGGCTGGCCGGGCTTGCCTTTGGCCTGTGTGAGACTGTAATAAGCCGTTCGGGAGTACTTGGGATGATTTTGTCCACCCCCTTGCATATCCTATGTTCGGGCCTCGTTGGTATTGGACTCGTTTTTTCAGCCGGACAAAGAAAAGAGCAAGACGAAATAAGTCTCTCCACTGTCATAAATCAGGAAACATTGCTCTTTCTGCTGATAGCCATAGGTCTGCATTTTATGTATAATTTTCTCGCCTTCACACTTCGCGAAGTAGGGTTAATTATCGGTTTTTCGGGTACTGTTGCTGTTTTCTTGCTTCTATATAACTCTCTTCCCAGCGAGGCAGATGCGATGAGTGGCACATCCGTCTTTGGGCTACTTTCTAACGCTTTTCGCGCCGGACCGTCGAGCCTGAAAAGAGAGCCGCGTAAAATCAACTTTTGCAGCGAGTGTGGTTCGAGAACAAAGGAAGGAAGTCTTTTCTGTCACCGCTGCGGCAAAAAATTAGAGACTGAAGAGCAGGAGAAGAAATGAGCCACAGACCCATTGTCAATGCGGATGACTTTCGTGTGGAGGGAGAAAAGGCCGTCCTTTACGGAAGCCTTATCGCTCTGGCCATTATCCTCATCTTATTGGTCGGCATAAGTTTTGGTGTTGTCCTAATAGTGATTGCCTTATCCGTGGTTTGGGTAAAAATTCGCCAAGGGCAATTCCTTGGCCAGTGCGTCAAGGTTTCAGAAAACCAGCTACCCGAGGTACATCAGTGCGCAAAAGTAGCGGCCGAACGATTGTCCATGGAGCTGCCCGATGTGTTCGTTCAACAAAATCCCCGGCTCAACGCCTTTGCAATTGGCTTTTTGACAGAAAAGAACGTTGTTATCTTCTCGGCATTGATTGAAGCTATGAATGAGGATGAGCTTACCTCTATCATTGGGCACGAACTTGGCCACGTTAAATGCGAGCATACTACGTGGTGTGTAATAACCGGCTCAGCAGGAGGATTTCAAATCCCAATTGTTTCCCAAATTATGGAGTTGATCTTCCTATTTTGGTCCAGAAAAGCAGAATATACCGCAGATCGCGCTGGGCTTCTGGCATGTCGGAATCTTCAGGCGGCCATTACCGCGGAGGCCAAATTAGCCGTGGGAAAACACCTTTTCAGCAAGCTGAACCTCGAACACCTGACAGAACAGAAGAGAGATGTTGATGAGGATGACGTCGCCAGGCTATCCGAAGCTATGGCAACTCATCCTTATGTGGTAAATCGAATTCACGCCTTCAGGAAGTTCTACGAAAGTGAAACTTACAAAAGACTTACTTCCGAGTTGCCGGATGTGACGGGAAGTTATTGTACGAAGTGTGGAGCTCAAAATCCTTCGGGAGGCAAATTTTGTATTAAGTGTGGTGACCCTTTGAAGACATTAAAAGGAGGACCTTTGAAATGATCGAAAGAACGGTTCGCATCAAGGCTGAGACAGAAACAGTCTGGCAGAATTTGCTCAGCACTCTGACAGCGCACGGCTACACGGTAAAAGTCCAGAACCCATACACCCAAATCAGCGCAGAACGAGGCAGCAAGGTTTCTTCCTTTTTTCTTGAGGGTACAAAGGGTGGCTATCGCAATCTGAATATAACCATTTTTCCCCAAGGACAGGAACAAAAGGAATTCGACGTCCAATTCAAATTCGACTTCCCTTCCTGGGCGCTCACCTTGAGTGGAACGAGGAAGGAGTGTCTTGCACTTATTGAGGAATTTGTCAGGTTAACAACAGGACAGGGCGTTTCTCTTACCGAGTCCGAAGCCGAGAAAGCTGCTTCTACGGTCCCCTCAGGTGGTCTGATTTGTGAAAAGTGTAAGACGGACAACCCCATTGATGCGTCCTTTTGTGGAAGCTGCGGTGCAAAACTGAAGTGCGGTGATTCTCAGGAGCAAGAAGGAGCCTCTAAAGCGGTAACATGCCCAAACTGTAAAGCCTCTTCTCCTTCAGGATCAAAATTCTGTTCTAATTGTGGAACAAGTCTTTGATCCGTGAAACATAATAAATTCGGGGCGCAGGGGGGGCAGGCACGAAAAGCCGAAAGATACGTTTTCACCTACCGATATGGTTGTGGTCCGCCTGTGGTGGATTCAGTTGACTCCTCTTTCAATATCTGATAGAATAATCGGGTACTTAGGTGTTCGGTTCTTTTGACCGCTATGGAAAAGAAGATGTTAGGACTAATTCAGAAAATCCTTCTTGGCACGGCTGCGCCGGCCTCAAGTGCTCGGCTTCAGCCTTCATATATACATGTTGGTCATCGCTCTGATTCATTCTATTGGTACCCGCATAAAAACTATCCATGTGTGTAGCTCACAGATCTGCTAAACGAGGAGAGTCAATGAGAAGGGCGATTCTTCTGAGCCTTGTCGTTTCGTTGGTAATTGTATCTGTTACTCAGGCAGCGACGCGTTCAGCCCCAAGCAAGTATGTCTCAAATGAGATAATCGTGAAATTCCGCGAGACAATTGCGTATGATATGGAGAAGCAACCGGAGGCTAATTGGTCGGCCAGCAGCCTGACATTGTCACGAGATTTGGATGAGCTAAATACAAGGTACAGGGTCAGGAAAATTGAGCCCCTTTTAAGAAACATTCGACGAAGCCACAAGCTAACATCCCTGCAAGAAGAAGACGAGGTTCTTAGAACGCAAAAGGAAAGGCGTATTCTCAGAAGGTCGAAGCGAGCTGACAAAGACACAGCCATTCGCCAGCTCGGCCAGATATATAGAATCAAGCTGGACCTCGAACCCGGACAACGACTTCAAGAAGTCGTACAGGCATACCAGAGCAGCCCCGATGTCGAATATGCGGAGCTGAATTACGTTGTTTCCATAAGCGCAATGCCCGACGACCCTCGCTATTTGGCTCAATGGTCCTTGGACAAAATAGACGCTCCAGAGGCCTGGGACGTTTGTACTGGAAGTTCGGATATAATTGTTGCGGTGGTGGATACAGGAGTCGATTACAACCATAGAGACTTGAGAAGCAATGTGTGGGTCAATGAAGCAGAACTGACAGGAATTGAGGGTGTTGATGACGATGAAAATGGCTACGTCGATGATATACGTGGATACAATTTCGTTTACAACAACAGTGATCCTATAGACGACCATGGTCACGGAACGCACTGCGCCGGAATAATCGCCGCTGAAGGGAATAATGGTCTTGATGTTGCGGGGGTTTGTTGGAAGGCTAAGGTAATGGCCCTGAAGTTCCTGGGCTCACGTGGAGAAGGCAGCACAGCCGACGCAGTCCTTGCCTTGCATTATGCCGTAGCAAACGGAGCCGACGTGATTAGCAATAGCTGGGGCGGCGACAGCGAGTCTGATTTGCTCAGAGATGCGATAGATTACGCTCACGGCCAAGGTGTGATAGTAGTGGCAGCAGCGGGCAATAGTAATTCCGACCTGCCGTATTATCCGGCAAGTTATGAACATGTGGTTTCTGTGGCGGCAACCGATTCAAATGACGACAAATGGTCGCTTTCCAATTACGGTGATTTGGTCGATATTGCGGCTCCAGGTGCTGGCATTTTATCACTAAGGGCAGAAGTCACCTCCAACGGATCATTCCCAAGCCAATACACCACTGTCTTGTCAGGGACATCAATGGCTGCACCTCACGTCGCCGGTGCTTACGCACTTTTATTATCAGCCAACCCATTATTAACTGGCAAGGAGCTATATGACAAACTCACGAAGTCCGGCGACGAAATTTTGCCGGAAATCTGCGCGTCGGGCAGACGGCTTAATCTTTCCAGGGCGATGCATGCAGTTGTACCCTCGCGCGGATACGTGAGACTTGACCAGGATTATTATACTCGCGCCAGCACCGTTGGTGTTGTTGTAGCGGATTGGGATCTAACGGGCCAGCGAAGCCAGGAGGTGACTTTCGATACGCGGCAGGGGGATAGGGAAGTGGTTGTCCTATCTGAAACGAGTTCCGCACTTGGTGTGTTTGCCGGGACTATTTCAACCGAGTCAGGCGAACCAAATGTATATGACGGCGTCATTCAGGTCTCCCACGGCGAGGTTATACGCGCAACATATTGGGATGTAAACGATGGTGGCGGCAGTCACACGACGAACACAGACGAAGCAATTGCCGATTACGAGGTACCGACCATATTAGACCTCTCGATTGGAGCACGGGGTCCCGTGGCAAGGATAGTATTAGTGACCAGTGAGCCGACTACCGCCCAAATACGCTGCGGTCTGGAATGTGGTGGACCGTATGAGTTTGTCAAACAAGATCCTTTAATGAGCATATATCATTTAGTCAAACTCCAGCCTCTCTCGCTTGGGACTGATTACTATTTCGTTATAGATCTGACCGATGCTGCGGGCAACGCTACAACGTTGGATAGCGACGGTCTTTGCTATTCGTTCAGTACACAGGCCGAGTTTCTCGGTTTTCGCGTACCTAACCTTTATCGCACAATTCAAGCGGCTATAGATGATGCCTGGGATGGAGATGTCATTTGGGTTGCTGACGGCACATACTCTGGTGAAGGAAACACAGATATCGACTTCACGGGCAAGGCAATCACGGTACGAAGCGAAAATGGTCCGGCAGACTGCATTATAGACTGTCAATTACGAGGCCGTGGGTTCGATTTTCACAATGGCGAAGGCAAGGACTCTGTCTTGGACGGCTTTACAATCAAGAGTGGTTTTGCTGGTCGATTTGGTGGTGGGATCAAGTGCACCGCAAGCAGCCCAACGATTACCAACTGCATCATTACCGGAAGCTTGGCCGAGGAATGCGGCGGCGGAATGTACAACTGTTACAGTAGCAACCCGATAGTCTCCAACTGTACGTTCAGTGCTAACTCGGTGCAGACCGGATTCATGTGTTCTGCCGGCGATGGTGGCGGGATGTATAATGTGGCGGGCAGCAGCCCGGTGCTTACAGACTGTAGGTTCGAATACAATATGGCCAACTACAGCGGTGCAGGGATGTACAACTACCAGAACAGCAACCCGACACTGGTGAACTGTACTTTTACCCAAAATCGGATAGAAAACAGCGTCAGCCCTGAACGTGGCTTTGGCGGCGGAATCTCCAACTGGAGCAGCAGCCCCAGCCTGAGTCGGTGCACGTTCAGCAGAAACTCGGCGGGGACTGGCGGCGGAGTGTACAACTGTTACGGTAGCTACCCGACTCTGACCAATTGCGCATTCGGTGCGAACTCAGGCCACAAAGGCGGCGCGATAGATAACTACGAGGCCGGCGTGAATCTGACAAACTGCACGTTCGCAGGGAACTCGGCAGATCTCGGCAGAGCGATATTGAACGGGCCGGGCAGCAGTTCGATACTGACCAACTGTATTCTCTGGGGCAACTATGACAGCAACGGTACCGACGAATCCGCCCAGGTTGATAGTGCCGGCAGCGGCGAAACCTTGGTCATTAACTATTGCTGCATCCAGGGATGGGCGGATAGCCTGGCAGGGACTGGCAACATTGACGCCGACCCGCTATTTGTTGACCCAAATAACGGCGACTATCATTTGAGAAGCGCCGGCTGGCGTTGGGATGGTAAGCGACAACGCTGGGACTATGATGACATGACCAGCCCGTGCATTGATTTAGGCAATCCAGGCTCACCATTGCTGGATGAGCTATTGGCGGTGCCAGATGATCCAAATAATGACTGGGGCCTCAACCTACGGATCAACATGGGAGTATACGGTGGCACAGTTGAGGCAAGTATGGCACCGTACGATTGGGCTATACTGGCGGATTTGACTAATGATGGTGTAGTCAACTGGCGTGACTTTGTCTACACAGCCTCCAGCTTGCTCACAACGGATAAGGAACAGGCATGTGATCTAAATAGAGATGGTGTCGTAGGTTTAGCTGACGTCGCCTTATTGGCTGAAGACTGGCTCAAGTATATCAAGCCACCTGTTGTAGATATTATATACCCGCTCAACGGTACCAGATTCGAACAGCTCACGACCTTGCCGGTCGAAATCGAAGCCGTTGCCTGGGATATTGACGGCTCGATAGTCAAGGTGGAATTCTTTGCCAACTTGGCGAAAATTGGTGAGGACAACGACTCCTCTGACGGCTGGAAAATCTCCTGGCAGGGGTATGCGGCCGGCGTCCACACGCTTACTGCAAGGGCTATAGACAGAGGCGGAATAACCACAACCTCCCGGCCAATAGAAATCACAGTAATACCACCGCGATGATGTATCTGTCGAATGTGTGCATGGCCAACGGCTGCAGGATTACTATTGCAGCCCAGTCATCAAAACGCCAAAGCTCGATAGCTTTGGATCTGAAGGGGTCAGATTGACACAGTGCTATTTGATGTCGCTGAATCGTTCTTCTTGCTCGAGCCGCAAGTGATTAAGGCTATCAGGCCTAATATGAGGACAAAAATATGAACGCAGGAAACTGCACACGACGCGATTTTCTAAGAGCGGTGGGTGCGGGAACTGCCTCGCTCGCTATTCCATGTCAAGCAGTTATGGGCAACGACCCCATTCAAAGACGGCCCAACATCATCTTCATGATGTCCGATGATCAACGGTGGGACGCAATGGGGTGTATGGGCAACGAGGTAATCAAAACGCCAAACATGGACCGCCTGGCCTCAGACGGCATCCTTTTTGAAAACGCCTTTCTGACCACTTCCATTTGCATGGCCAGCCGAGCCAGCATTATGCTTGGCCAGTTTGAGAGCCGGCACCAGTGCAACTTCGAGCGTCCAAGCAATAAGACCATATCGTACGCTGAGTTCGAAAAGAGTTATCCCCGCCTGCTACAGAAAGCCGGCTATCGAACCGGGTTCATCGGAAAGTTTGGCTTTGCCGTGAGCAAAGAAAAAATCCTGAACTGCCCGCTCAAGCCCGACGGCAGTAGAGATCATCAGAAGCAGTTGTGGAAGAAGCAAGAGTATATGCCCGCCGACAAATTTGATGTATGGCACGGTTTTGGCGGGCAGGGTGGGTATTTCCCCCGCGGCAGGGATGGAAAGGGCCCCCGTTTTGCGAACAGCCCGCAGAAAGGCAACACAAAGCATCTGACCCAGATTATGGGTGAGCAGGCACGCGAATTCCTACGCACCTGCAAGCCCGATCGGCCCTTTTGCCTCTCGATCAGTTTCAAGGCACCGCATGGCCCCACTCAGCCGGACCCAGCCTACAAAGACATGTACAAGGGCGTGAAGATTCCACGTCAAGATAATGATGGCGATGAATACTTCGAGCAGCTGCCAAAGGTTGTTCGCGAGCACTGGCGTGGGCGCAGGGTCTACCAAAATGAAGCCGGCCCGGATGAGTATCAGGAGTTCATGGAGAGGTACTACCAATGCATTAGTGGAATTGATGTTGTGATTGGGCAGATACGCAAGGAATTGACACGTCTGAAACTGGATGATAATACGGTCATTATCTATACCTCAGACAATGGTTATTTTTGTGGCTCCAAAGGTTTGGGTGGTAAGTGTCTGTTGTACGAAGAGTCCATACGGACGCCGTTGATTATATTTGACCCTCGTCTCGACGCATCGAGGCGAGCAAGTCGCTGCCCTGAACTTGTGCTGAACATCGACTTGGCACCAACCATGCTGGATACGGCCGGTGTGAAAGTGCCCCAGACCGTGCAGGGCAGGAGCCTGGTTGGCCTCGTCACAGGCCGGCAAAAAAAGTGGCGCGAGTCGACGTTTCACGAAAACAATTTCACCTCACACTTTATGCCGGCCCTGCGTTCGATGCAAAGCTGTTCGAACCATACGATTCAAGTATATTCGTTATTTCGAGCAGCGGCCGGTGATTGAAGAGTTGTTCGATATTCGAAAGGACCCTATAGAACAATTTAATCTCGCTATGAAGCCCGAATATTCGGATACCTTCGCCTCGCTGCGCAGACTATGCGACGAATGGATTCGCAAGGCTCAATAGCATATTACAGAATCGTTTGAAGTGATCAGTGGAGAGGATTTGAGCATGGTGTATGTCTATCTGATTATGATTGACGAAAAAAATGAAAATGGGTAAGGCAGGATCGTTCAATGAATAGAAATCTGAATCGACGTGACTTTATCAAGGCTGCGGGCCTGGGAGTGTTCGCTGGCAGCTCAACAGGAGTACTTGCCGGAGCAAAGCGAAAAAAGCGAAAGAATAAATATCCAAATCTGCTAATCATTCACACTGACCAACTGAGCTGCTGGGCCCTTAGCGCATACGCCAAGGAACTCACCAAAACTCCAAACTACGGGAAAATCCTCGTGGAGACGCCTCACATAGATACTCTTGCAAGAGACGGTGCTATCTGCCATAACTTCTTCACCAACAGCGCGGTGTGTACGCCCTCCCGTGGTTGCCTTCTAACCGGGCGCTATCCCCACGCCCACGGCGCCTACCGCAACAACATCGAGATGAACCGTGATGAGACAACTATCGCACACGTCCTGCAACGCAACGGATACGAAACCGGCTATGCAGGCAAGTGGCACCTCGACGGCCCCCCCAAACCCGGGTGGGTCAAGCCGGACCGGTCTATGGGCTTTGCGGACTGCCGGTTTATGTTCAACCGCGGCCACTGGAAGAAGATTGTCGATCAGCCCGAGGGAAACCCAAGAGCATTCCCCTACAAGGTGATGGGTGATGAAAAGACTTTCACCACCGACTGGCTGGCTGATAAAGCAATTGACTTTATAAGCAAGCGCAGGAGCAAGCCTTTCTTCTATATGGTAAGTATCCCCGACCCACACGGCCCGTTCACTGTGCGCGAGCCGTACATGAGCATGTACAACCCTGACGACATGACGGTCCCGAGGACCTTCGATAAATCCTCCTCACCTAAAGGCCGGAGCCGCAAGCAAACCGAGCAGCGGATGCGAGAGAGCAAGGCACGTTACTGTGGCCTGGTCAAGTGCATCGACTACAACGTCGGACGTATCCTTGAGTGTCTGAAAGAGCGGAAGATCCTCGACGATACAGTCATTGTGTTCACGACCGACCACGGCGAGTACATGGGTGAGCATGGCCTTTACGGAAAGAATCAATGGTACCGGACCGCCTACCAAATCCCATTTCTTGTTCGTTGGCCGAAGAAAATCCGGCCCGAAATGGTGATTAACCACTTCGTTACCAACGTTGATGTACAACAGACTCTTCTGGGATTGATGGAAATTGAAGCCTGTGGGCGGGAACAGGGCCGTGACGCTTCCCCTCTATTGCGCGGTGAAAGAGTCGAATGGATAGACGAGGCGATGATTCATCATTCCACGCTCAAGTCGGCGGGGATTTTTACGCCCGAATATGAGCTTGTGCTGAAAGCCGATGGCAATCACATGCTATTCAACCGGGCCAACGACCCCGAACAGACCAAAAACCTGCACGGTGATCCCAAGTACAAGAAGGTTGCCGACGATTTGACCATGCGTGTTATCCGGCACAATACCCAGGTCAATGCCCCGGCTGCTTCGTGGCTGAAGCTATAGCGGAAAAGACTCGGCGAAAGACGACCCTATGCCCGGCAGCAGGACTGATGTGCCGGAACAGGCTTCGGCGACAAAGGCGATTTATCGTCAGCCTTTCCCCTGGTGTGGACATGATGAGCCGGCCGACCTACCGAGCTTGACGTTATCTTGGCTGAGCAATACAATGTGCGGCGCTGAGACGAGCGCGCCGTACCAATAAGTACAAATGTCAAAGGCATTGGAACACTCGGTATGAAGTATTCGGTCGGCTTCGCATATTTGCCTGTGTTGCTTCTCATTTTCGCTGTCCCTATGTCGTCTCTTACATGCTGCAAGATCGTGTCGGCTCATCCAGCCGAGTTAGGGGACATTGTTGAGATCGGCCAGTTCGGCAGAAATATCTCCGCGGAGAGCTTCGTCGGTGTTCAGTGGAATAATCCGCGTGACGTATACGAGGTCCACATGATCGACGTCGATGCCCGGTTCGCCACCTCGCTGCGAGTTGAGTGGTGGGGCAGCGTATGGCCGGCTAATGGCGCGGGGGGATGGATGCGCCTTGATGATCCGTGGAACGGCCGGTGGGTACGAATTGATGCCGCCCCCGTGCCTGCCGGTGCCGGCCGATATGTCTTCAAGTTCCCACCACTGACAAAGGCCGAGTGGGACAAAGCGCTTGCGTCCGACCAATATCCGGACAAGAAAATTCCTATCTTCAGGCGAACGTTGAAAGTGCGGGTCATAACCGACGGTCGCAAGATGCCGGATCAGGCACGTCTTTTGGTTTTACAGAATTCACGCTGGGCAGATGCAAGCTTAGAAATTCAAACGCGGCACGTGCACGATGTGCCAGTGACTTGTCGTCTCGAACTGGCCAACGGGAGGTTGCTGAGCATTGAGAGTCTGCCGGAGCCTCGCTCGGTAAAGCTATGTGGTGACACCTGGACTGCTCGTCGCTCTGTCGGCGGCACTTCGGGAGTGCGCATAAAGGTTCGCTATGTGGACAATGAAGATTTGAGTAGCAACGATACCACTCGTATTACCGTTCGTTTCGGAGAGGACTTGCGTGCAGCCGGTTTCTCATTCGTTCCTCAGGAAGTGCTCAAGTATGAGGTTATAGAGTTGCCTGATTTTGGCACGCTGATTTCTGAGACCTCGCAACGGGCAACGATTGCTAATTGTGCAGGTCCCTCAGGTAGCTGGTGGCCTTGTCCTGTTCGCGAACGTCTTCGGGATCGACCCGAAATGACCCGCGAAGCAGCGATGGCAGGTATTCCTCGGCTTTCACCCAAGCGATGGATTCCCATCGGGGTACCATCAGCCAGGCAAGAGTTTTTTGTCGGCCCTGTCGGAGACTGGATGATTTCCGCACTGAGCCTCAACACGGATACAGGTCGGGATGCGAAACGTTGGGCATTCAAAAAAGACTTCGGCAACGAGCGTCTCCGGGATCAGTTGTTCTTCCTTCTCGACACCCGCTCAGAGCCTAAATTTGATGGCGATGATCGAATTGACACAAAACGCTACCTGCAAGACGGCTGTCTTCCGCTTGTCCACACGGAGTGGCAAAGCTCTTCACTCCTTTACCATCACCAGCTAATTGCAACCACTCTTCTTGGTGCTTACGGAGATGACGTCAGCCGTAGAGGCGACGAAACTGTGGTGCTTCTGAGCAAGCTGCAAATATCAAATCCAACCGACAAACCGCTAATGGCTACCGTAAACCTGCGATGCTCGAACAGCGGCCCTATCACTCTACAAGCAGATGGCTTGATAGAACTGGAGCCGAGATACAAAGTCCCCGACGGACTATTCGCAGTGCGCGGCAAAATCTCTACAAGAGACCCTGTCCGCGGAGGTGCATCCAATTGGAGAATCATACCCGGCGATGACCCGGATGCCTCCGCCATTCTGCGGTGGGAAGCGACAATCGAACCGACCGAGAGTCGTAGCATCTACTTCAAGACACCGTTCGTGGAACTGCTCGATGCGGAAGAAATGGTCCGTTTGAAGGAAATAGATTTTGAACAGGAGGTTCGGCGCATCTGCGGTTATTGGCGAAGCCGGCTGGCAAATGGAATGCAAATCGACGTACCGGATGAGGCCCTCAAAAACTTCTACAAGGCGAATCTCTGGCACAACGTCATCACTACCGATCGTGACCCTGTGACTGGTCTTTACAATCAGGGGGTGGCGACCGTGCGCTACCGCGTCTTCGCCAATGAGACCGTCATGATCGCAAGATCAATGGACATGCGAGGTGAGCATACCGAAGCTGAGCGCTTTCTTGAGCCGCTGTTGCACTATCAGGGCACCGAACGGCTGAAGGGACGCTTCTCTACGCAAGAAGGGGCGTTTCATGGCGCCGGCGACTACACGCACGGTGAGTATGCGATGAACCACGGATTCGTATTATGGGGGGTAGCAGACCACTACCTGATGACTCGAGACCGCAAATATTTAGAGCGTGTCGCTCCGAAACTGCTCAAAGGATGCGATTTCCTTATTTCCGAGCGGGCTTCAACAATGACTCCACCCTGTTCGTCACCTTGGCCGATTCACGGCCTCTCGCCGGCTTCTTCTCTTGAGGACGTGGTTGAGTACCAGCACTGGTTTGCCACCAACGCCTATTTTTATCTTGGAATGAAGCGGACCGCGCAAGCCTTGGCAGATATCAGACATCCGCAAGCCGGTCGCATCACTGCCGAAGCAGAAAAGTATCGCCAGGATATTGAAGCAGCCGTCCGCGAGGCAGCCACAAAATCCGCTGTTGTTCCGCTGCGCGACGGTAGTTTCATTCCGTATGTGCCATCACGGGTCTATCAGTGGCGACACCTGACTGAGGGCTGGATTCGTGAAGCGCTGTATTGCTCTTTGCATCTGGCAACCGCCGAGGTACTTTCGCCGGACGACCCTGTCATAACCTGGATGCTTGATGATCTGGAGGACAACATCTTCTTCTCCTGGCAATCCGGTTACAATGTGGCCGACTATGAGCAAAGATGGTTCGAACGCGGTGGAATCACGTTGCAGCCCTGCCTGCTGGACACCCCGATTGTCTACATGGCCCGTGACGAGATTGCCGCAGCCCTCAGAGCCTTCTGGAATACGTATGCCCTCAGCATCTACCCGGACGTGCATTGCTTTGCCGAATGGGCTCGCAGGTTTGGTGTCGCCGGCGGCCCTGTTTACAAAACATCGGACGAATCTCGATTTGTCATGTGGCTGCGGCAGCTATTGATTTGGGAAGACGGCAACAGACTATGGTTTGCGCGGGCCGTACCCGGCGAGTGGCTGCAAGATGGAAACATAATCCGGGTGGAGCACGCACCGACGCTGTTCGGCAGCGCCGGGATGGTCATCCGGTCGCAAACCGCCCGGCGAAGAATCCACGCCACTCTCAAGCTGCCGGAACGCAATCCTGCCGCAGAAGTCTGGCTGCGTCTGCGCCACCCGCAAGGACTGTGGCCCAAGCGAGTTTTCGCCAATGGTGCTGTGGTTGAGCAGGAGCGAATAGTGGGAGCAGACATACGCGTGGTGCCGGGCGTGAAGGACCCATCGCAGCCGGTCATGCTGGTCGCTGAATACTAACCTTCATTGCAGGCAGTTCCCGCCGGGGCAAATGGGCGCCACGCCCGAAGATGGCTCCTCGCTAACCGGCATTCATTTTCGCTGTGACCTATCACCGGTTCTACAGGCTTGCCGGGTCGCAATTCTATTCAATCTCTCTGCACCCACTCGATAATTGATATTACAGCATTGGAGCCTTGCCGTGCATTTCGAGCCTCAATGAGCACTTTGCCTTCGGCTGAGTCACTGGAGCTAACCTTTTGTTCGAGCCAGTGACCTTCCTGAAAAGCTTCTATCAGGCCGAGCGAGCTGCCGGCCACCGTCATTGCTTGTTTACGACCTCCCTCGAAATTATCCGGATCGATAAGGTAAAGCCTCACAGCCCCTTTGATTCCCTTGGGAACGGTTAGCTCGATTTCAAGTTTCTCATCGGCGGCCCGGCAATGATACACCGGCAGAGACCATCCGTCCCATTTGTAGCCCGATTTGGCCGTTGCGGCAAAGCCCGGCTCTGCGTAAATAACTTCACGCTCCGACCGTCCGCAAAGCATAAGCAAACGAACTCCACGTTCTTTCAGAGTCTCTTGGCTGGGCAGTTGCTCCTTGTCAGGCCAGAAGGCTACCTCGGGCGCCGGGACGCGCTCGGCGGCGGAGGGCATGGTTGGCAAAGGTGCATGCGGCTCTGTCTGGTACCAGTAAACAACACTTGAAAACTGCAGGCTGCTGCCGGGCTTGCCAAACTCTTTCGCAAACACAGGGTTTTCATTCTTGCCAAAACCAATGGCCACCCGCAAAGATTTCTCAAAGCTGATCGCGTCGTTGACAAAGAACCTGTAGCCCAGAGCCCCCTTGAGAAACGGAAAATACCCCGTCAACGGAAACATGCTCTCTGTTTCACAAAATCCCCAGCTGAATCCGAACGAGTCCTCAAGTCCTTGAAATTCAATCGACGGAACTTTTTCGCCGTCGATGTAGAACTTCTCATTTTCGTCCACGGGATAGCCCGACCTTCCGGGCCGGCGAACCGTCACATTCCAGCCGACAAATTTACCCTTTCCCTTTGCCTCCAGAGCCACGTAGTCACGCTTGCCCAGCAATAGGGCCTCCTGCCACCAGTGGGCGTGAAAGTAGCCGACATCTTCTAAGATTCTCTCCCGTGTGCGGTACATGACGTAGCTGTAGCAAGGCATGATTTTCCAGAGCTCTTCGCCCGGCTCCACAGGACCATCGTAGACGAGCTCAATCTTGGCTGAGCTGCGGAACGGCATCGGAAAATAAGCGTTGAAGCCGCGTCGCTTGTTTACAAATGCGGTGTTCACCTCGTCTCGCAGGCCGGCCGGATCACAGAAAAAATCCACCAATGGACAATCCACACTCGGGGCTTTCTCACCATCCCAGTAGATCTTCAGAAGCACGTCACGATTCAATTTAAGGACCGCCGGCATCGCAAAATGGATCATGGTAATGACTGCCGGGCCCTTAATATTCGCCACAACCACGCCTTTGGATGAATGGAACCGTTTGCTGAGAGGATTCTCTATCCATAAGGCATTTTGTGCCGATGTCCGACCTGGTATTAGCTGCGGCAAATTATCTAAGCCACAAACAGAGTCAGATAGTCCGGCAGCGGCCAAACCAAGCGTCAAGAACTGTGCAATCAACTGTGGTACCATGGGTCATCTTCCTTTAGTACGCAACCGCCAGCATTTCTTTTTGCAGCAGGCTCGGTGCCTTCTAACGTCAACAATTGGTCCGAAATCAGTTCGCCGATTCTAATCATACCAGACAAGAGTGTCAACGGACGCGACAGAACGAACACGAATTTACCAGCTTAGCTGCCGGCGTTCTACATTCGGTCAAAGAACTGGCTGGTCGAAACCGGCTTGCCGGATTCTGCAGAAAGGTCGGCGGCAAAGCATACTGCATGAGTCAATGCAGCGTCTTCCAGATCAGGAAACGGTTGCTTGTCGTTGATAATGCAATCAAGAAAGTGAGACACTTCCCCCTGAAAAGGATGATGGGCCACATCGCCGCTGTCCGGAAGGATGCACGGAATCTTCATGAAATCGTTCTGACCGGGAAAGAGCTTTGGGGCAAAGAGCTCGTTATTCCGGAGCGTGCCCTCGGTTCCGTAGACGCCGATATTGAACCGATACGGCATCTGGGCGTCAAAGGTCGTGGTGCTCCGCCCAACTTTTCCATCTTTGAATTTTACATTAACCGAAATCGTGCCGGGGTACTCTATGGGGTTTTCAGTCTTTACCTGATAAGCAAATACCTCCTCGGCTTCGCTGCGTGCGAACCAGCGCAGTGCGTCCACCGCATGGCAACCGGCGGTCAAAAGCGCCGTACCACTCTGCTTCCGGCTGCCGTACCATTTCAAGTCCGTCGTCATCCATATCCGGTGCAGATAATCGACCTCCACCATAAAAATGTCTCCGAACACCCCTTCCTCGATAAGCCGGTCGATGGTCATCAGCAATGGGTTCCAGTGCAGCACGAAACCTACCACCGTTTTGACCTTGTTTTTTCTGACCGCATCCCGCTGTTTGCGCACGTCATCCGGCGTCAATGCTACCGGCTTTTCTATGATAATATGCTTGCCGGCCTTCGCAGCGGCGACCACATATTCGGTGTGTACGTTGTGAGGCGTGCATACCGTTACTATATCCACATCATTTCGCTCAAGCATCTTGGAAGAATCGGTTTCGATGTTGCATTGTAAGTCGTAGCGGTCCCGGTACCGTTCCGCATTTGTACGATTGCGGCTAACCAGCACCCGCACCTCGGAGCGCTCGTCTTTCTGAAAAGCCTTTATGTATTCCTCTGCGACCCAACCACAGCCAATTATTGCGGCGCCCAGCTTTTGCATGTTCTGTTTCCTTTCCTTACGCCAACGCCAAGCCTGAAGAACCTGCTATGACGAGCACGCCCATTGGCCCAACAAGCTTTAGCTGACTTCGATTGTTTTGCCCCGCCTGGCGGACTCATAGCAGGCGGTCAGGATCTTTTGACTGCGCAAGCCAAGCTCGCCACCTATAAGAGACTCACGTTCATCGATGATCGCCTGGCTGAACTCTTCGATCTCTGCCAGATAGGTATTTACGGGGGCGGCAGCTATGACGATGCCTTGGGCCTCGGTCCGTGCCTGTTGGGCGTCATAGCTTTTCCCATCTTGTTCGAGAAACGCTACCATTTCGCCTGCGGGTGCCTGGCCGATCGTGCCCCTGGCCAGTATCGAGCCCTGCGAGCCATAAAGCTCAAGTACGTTCTTGCTGCTGTTATCCGGGATACAGAAAAAAGTGTCAACGGTGCCCAGCGCACCATTTTCGAAAAACAGGGCCGCTACTGCACTATCTTCAGATTTGTAATCGTGGACTATATTGTTGATCAAGCAATTGACCCTGGCAATTCTTCCAAAAAACATCTCTAACAAGTCTATGCAGTGGCCTCCCATATCAATAAGTGCCCCACCGCCGCCGGTTGACGGGTCCTGCCGCCATGTACCTTCGATGGGCGGGTACCAGCAGGAAAGCTGGGCCCGCGCGTAGGTTGGCTTGCCGAGCTTGCCGTCTTTAACAAGCTTGAGCGCTTCCTGGTGCTGGGCAACAAAACGCATCATAAACGCGCAGCCGAGCTTCACACGCCCCTTTTTGCACAGGTCAATCATTTCTTCTGCCTCAGCCACGCTCATACCAAGCGGCTTTTCACACAGCACGTGCCTTCCGGCCTGTGCGCAGGCTCGAACCTGCTCGGCGTGAAAGCGGGCAGGAGTCGCAACGTAAACAGCATCGATATCCGCGTCCAGCAGCTCGCCGATACTCGCTGCCTTCTTGACGCCGAACGTTTCGGCCACCTCTGCATTTACGCGTGCGTCGACATCAAATACAATAGATAATTCCGCATTATCGGCTTTTGTTATGCCCTCCGGAATTGTCCGTCTCTTGGCAATCCCGCCTGACCCGATCACACCCCATCTGATCTTGTTGGACATAGTGACAATCCTTTACTCTCACCTATTTGGAATAAGCCGTTATTACCTTGGCCAGTGCGTTACCTATCTGTCTGCAATCTTCTTCGCTGAATGTTGGAAACGCAAAGCACGTAAAGGTGTGGCTCTGGTGCCAGACGGCGTTGGGCACTTCCACCTTACTGTAGTCAACGCTTTCGGGGTCGGTGTACTCTTTGGACTTAAACGGAAAGCCGCTCTTGCCAAACGCATTGTACTGCTGGTAAGCCCGCTCAGTATGGCACTGTGGCCAGAAGACTCTCCAGCATGGCGAACCTTCGGCAGTGCACGCCGCGACAAATTGATCTATGTCGCAGGTCATATTCTCGATATCAAGAGAAAAAGCCAGAACGTACCAGCCATTCTGCCGTTCCTCGGTGTCGACCGGCGCGTATAGGACCTGAGGCAGATCCTTTATCGCGTCGATTATGATATGAGCGTTGCGTTTGCGCCTGGGCAGATTCCAGGTGTCAATCCGCTGCAGCTCGGCAAGACCTATCACCGATTGCATCTCGGTCATGCGGTAGTTCCATCCGACCATGTTGTGCATGTAAGGCAGTCTCTGTTCGAGCTCCAGCAGGCTCAGACGCTGTTTGACGTCGTAGCCGTGGTCACGAAAGCTCCGTGCCTGCCATGCCAGCTCTTCGTCGTCGGTGGTCACCATGCCGCCTTCGCCGCCTGTGGTAAAGGTCTTGTTCTGGCAGAAGCTACAGGCAGCGATGTCCCCGATGGTGCCGGTTTTCTTGCCCTTGTAGACACCGCCGAAGGCCTCCGCATTGTCCTCGATCACAAAAAGATTGCGTTCTTTCGCAAACGCAAGGACCTTTTCCATGTCACAGACGTTGCCATACAGATGCACTGCCATGATAGCTTTGGTCCGCTCATTGACGAGCTTGTTGGCCGATTCCACACTGATGCAATGATCGTCTATGTTCACGTCTGCAAAACGCGGTACCGCCCCGGCCTGGACGATAGAGAAGCTGCTCGCAATGAAGGTATAGCTGGGTACGATAACCTCGTCGCCTGGTCCTATCCCCAAAGCGCTAAGCGCTATGTGCAGGGCTGCCGTGCCACTTGAGGCACTGACGGCATATTTACTGCCCTGCCATTCGGCAAACTTCCGCTCGAACTCCATTCCTTTGGGGCCTGTCCAGTAGTTGACCTTGCCTGACCTGAGCACTTGCTCCACAGCCTTTATTGCCCTTTCATCGAATTGTGGCCATCCAGGCAGGTCATTCGTTACCGCCTTGGGACCTCCGTCGATTGCCAGTTTTTCAGCCATTTTTTCCCCTTTTCAGCAATTATGTTCGCAATAACAACCCGAAGGCGCAACGTCGAGCACCGCTCACGTGTCTTTTACCCAAACTCCGACATATCGTCAACAATTTACAACCAACCTCAATCAACAACCACGGTGTATCGGGTGCCGAGCAGGAAAATCCAGCTATGGCCGAGGTTTACGCCACGTTGAGATGCTACTGTCAATGCCATAGAATCCAAGGTCTTGAACCTGTGGGAGCCATGTGTATAATTCGAGCCTAAACCGGACTGAATATTGTATGGCCCGCTGAGCACAGATTGTCGCCGCCGTGAGATGTTGAAGGCTGCTCCTACGGCCCGAAGCTGACCAGCAGAAGAATCAGCTACTATTTCCCGCTGGGCGTGACAGTAAGCGGGCAAGACTACAAGTATGAGGACTAAGGTTTGCTCCTTTCTTTCCCGATAGGTTGCTGGTGGGTTTTTTGCAAGCTTGTTTTGGAGTTTCTCCACCCTGCTCAGTCAAATCTGCAGAAAAAATACTTGAGACAATCGCTTTTCTGACGCAAACTCGTACAGTAAGCAAGGAAATCAAGAAAACGTGTTCAGCCGGTCTTGAGCCGGCATGTCCGGTTAAGCTAAACACAGGAGGTTGTTATGTCTGGTAGCCATATGGATAGGAGAGAGTTCCTGGGACTTACGGCAGCAGGTATTGGCGGTGGAGTTCTTGGATTTGGTGCTTCGTCTCTTGCTAAAGACAAGATAGATCAATGGAGCGGGGACAGACCGTTTGCCCCTACCGGAAAACGACTAAAAGTGCAGCCCATTCTTATGTACAGGACGCCCCGCCCAAGCAAGGCAACTTCCTGGAAATCGTGGGGAGGCGTACAGACTGAGCAGGCCGCATCAGAAGAGGCAGACAGAATATCAAAGGAACTGAATTCATTAGCTGCCAGGGCTGATTTCCCCCTGCAAATACTGCCGATTGCCAAAGTCAAGTCAACTGACGAAGCGTTCCAGGCGCACAAGAGTGACTACGACGTAGTAATAGTCTACGCCGCCACAGGCTCAGGCGATACGCTCAAGGCGTGTTTTTCCAAAGAGAAAGACAAGGACACCGTAGTGTTTGTCAGACATCGTTTTGGCCCGGTCTATTACTGGTATGAGGCGCTCAGCGTCAAATATTTGAAGACAGGTCAAGACCAGTCTGAACAGAACAGCTATCAGGATCACGGGGGCGTATACATTTACGATGTTGTCGTGGACGATTACGAGCAGCTCTTATGGAGGCTACGCGCACTTTATGGTATCAAGAATTTTATAGCAGCGCGCATAGTGGCCCTCGGCGGTGCTTGGGGCAAGTATGCTCCACAAGCACCCAAAGTTGCCCGGGAAAAGTATCAAATCGAGATCATCGAAGTCAGCTATAAGGATGTGGCCCAGCGCATTAAAAGCGCCAATACAGACAGCAATCTTGTCTCGAAAGCAGAAAGATGGGCCGAAGAATATCTTTCGTTGCCTAATACGGTTCTCATGACTGATAGGAAATTCGTGGTTAATGCCTTCTTGCTGCACTATGTTTTCAAAGGCCTGATGCGCGAATGTAATGCACCGGCATTCACAATTAAGAATTGTATGACTACTATCCTGCCAATAGCTCAAACAACCCCGTGTCTCTCGTTAAGTCTGCTCAACGATGAAGGCATGCTCGCTTTTTGTGAGTCAGATTTTGTCGTGATACCAGCCGGGATTTTGTTGCACTACATATCAGGTAAGCCTGTGTTTCTGCATAATTCGACGTTTCCACACGAGGCAATCGCCACCTGTGCGCATTGTAGCGCTCCCCGCCGGATGGATGGGATGCGCTATGAGCCTGTAAAAATCATGACACATTATGAATCTGAATATGGTGCGGCGCCTAAGGTCGAAATACCCGAAGGACAACAAGTCACATTCATTGACCCCGAATACAGTTCGTCTCGGTGGGTAGGATTCACAGGAATTGTCAGGAGGAACCCATCTTATGAAATATGCCGTTCACAACAGGATGTAGAAATCCAAGGGTCTTGGAGAAAGTTGCTCAAGGAAGTCCGCGATTCCCATTGGATGATGGCATACGGTGATTATCTAAAAGAGCTGGGATACGCATCTCGAAAGATAGGAATCGAGTGGGTCGATATTTCTGAAACGTAGGCCGCAGATGGTTGGCCGCTTTGTTGTTTGCCAACACAGCCAAAGACCCGGACGCAAGAGCCGGCCCACATCCCCAAAACATGTGGGACCGTGTGCCTGAGCTAAAAGAGGTCTTTGCGTCGGCGCAATTCAGCAAATACATCCACAGCATTGGCGTCGTGCATGTTAAGTGCAGCCTTAAGTTCGGGGCTTGCAGCCCGCAAAAATGGATTCGTTGTCCTTTCCTGCAATATGGTTGGCGGGGCTGCTCGTCCACCTGCCTGTTGCGGCTGCCTGGTTTCCTGCAAGCGCTTTCTGAGAGCTTGATTGTCCGGCTCAATAGTCAAAGCGAATTCGTAGTTCTCCACGGTGTAATCATGCCCGCAATAAACAACAGTCTCATCAGGTAGCGACGTTAGCTTCACAAGCGAGTCCCACATAGTCCGTGCATCACACTCGAATAACCTGCCACAGCCCCCGATGAATAGTGTGTCGCCCGTCCACAGGATGCCATTTTTGCCGGCTTTTGATGGCTGTAGATGATAGCAGACCGCGGCCTGTGTGTGTCCCGGCGTCGCGATGACCTGTATCCTCACGTCACCAGCTTCCAGTATCTGCCCGTCACCGACAACATGGTCAATACTCCGAATCCTTCTGTCACCACCAATGACTTCGCAGCCAGATATCTTTTTTAGTTCGTCGACTCCTGCTACATGGTCCCAATGGTGGTGGGTGACAAGAATCATCGTAAGGTTCAGCCCGTACCTTCTCAGTACGCCCAGTACCGCTGAGCTCTCACCTGGGTCAACCGCAAATGCATTGCGTTGGTCATACCGATACAGATAGATAAAGTTATCCCCAAGTGCTGGAACAGTGATTACCGGATCCATAGCCTCACCAGCCATACCGTATTCTCTTCAATATTCATGGCGCAACTCTAAATTTGTTTCACGAGCAGACCGGGCTTGGCTGTCGCGATAGCACCAATAACGACTTTCTTGTGTGCCTTTTTCGGCCCATCGGAAATTAGCCCTACAGGTGACATTGTTTTTTCGCTCAAAAAGCATATTGCCGGCCGGGATGCCCGTTTTCCACAAACCGGCGGTCTCGACTTACCGAACAAACACCTCACCAATCGCAACCGCAGGTCGCCCAAAGTCTATGAGCACCGATCAAATGCGTCTCTTTCAATCGCGCCGGACATGTAACAAGCACAGCCTGCGGGGCGGCAGTTCGAAAGAAACCCGATTCTTCAGGCCTTTTACCGTGAATTCATGCGTTCTTAGCGACGTTTGTCCCTCGGCATCCTTAAGAACAATGGTTAGCTTATAGTCACCGGGCTTCAGCAAATAGAACTCGGCTGTTATATGTCGCTTCTTTCTCCCAAAGTGGAAGAGCTCCGCACCAAAATGATCTGTCCCTGACTCAGTGACTAACGCGGCGATGTCCCGAGGTGGCGTCAGCCAGCGGACCGCATTGAGTGGCAGATACCCCGCATCGCCAGGATCGCCCGTCACAGTTGAATAGAGCAGCGACGGGTCCGGGCTGCGGATTTTCGTAAGCGGCTCAGTTAGGATCCCATTCTTGCCAAATAAGGCCGGAAACCTCAGAACCCGATCCGTGTAGCGAACTTCGCTCGTATAGCCGGGCAAGTTTATCCGCAAAGCCTCGGCTGTATTGCGAAGCGCCGAAACCAGCCAATCAAGCTCGCCGTAAAGCCGAAACCGCATGTATGGGGATGTCTCCTTGGCGATGAGTCGGTCGAACTCGCTCTTGCCTGTCAGCAAGCGGTACTTGGCAATCACACTCGAAAGACCCCCAAGTCTCGATGCACACCATGCTTCGCTGCCGGCGGCAGGCTCGTCCTCTGGCGGCGAATTGAGGTACTTGAGACGGATATTAGCCATGCTGTGGATCGGCTCGAGATATTTGTCCCTACCTGTCATGTGATGAGTCAGCAGCAGCGTGTGCGTCATGAGGCCCATAGCGCTCGGGTAAAGATACAATGTGTATTCGCCGTGATTTCTCGGATCCCACCAGTCTGGTCCGAGACCACCGACCGTCCCATCAGGCCAGTGGATCGCCGTAGGGATGATGCCTGCTGGCTTACCACGCTCATCTCGCGCAGCCGCATCCACCCAGGTATCCATCCATGCAGAGAACAGCCTCGTCAGTTTCTCATCTCCCGTCCGCTGCCAGTAAAGCAGTGTCGGCTGAACTGCCCTCGGATGATATACCGTGTCGCAGGCGCGCTTTGGGCTCAGATCGACCTTGTCGGCAGTGAAGTACGTGCTCTTGAACTGCAAAAAGCCACGTTCGTTTCGCCCGGTCCAAAGTGTTTCCATGAACTCCGCCAGCCGGAGCGCGCGTTTGCTCCAGACGTCACTGTCGGGGTCCAGGTGCATCATCGGTGTTATAACATCGGCAGAATCCTCGGCGGTATGTTCAACATCCGACATTCGTGTCGTGTAGCCCAGCCTCATGTGCGCCTGATCCATCAAGGCTTCAGAAAAACGCTCTTGCGCCTGAGCTATCTTCGGGCTATCGAACCCTATAAGAACCGGCACCCACCATCGCCACATCTCACAATCATCACCCCAGCCGCCACCATATTCGCCGTTTTCTCGCATGCGGTTATCAATCCACCATTCGATGATATCGGCCAAGCGTTCCAGACCTTCGCGTTGATAGACGGCCCATTGTGGTGCGCCAGGCACAGCCGGATAAAACTTCACCGGCCCGATAGGACGACCAAGATACATTTGGACGATCTTGTTTTCGCCAAAGGCCTTGGCAGCTTCCTCGAACAATCCCCGCGCCTTATCAAGATAAGCCCTCTTTCGTTCTGGAATGCTCCAGACGCCGCCGGATTCCATCGTATACCATGTCACCATCCTGCCGCGGTATAGATAGGTAAGCGGATACAGCGGCGAACCGCTGGAAATCCCGAAATCAAAGTCCTTGGTGTGACCAACTTCACGCCCGAAATAAGACAAGGTCTTTTCATTTATCCACCGGTCGACCTCCAAGATCAGCTTGTCAAGTTCCTTCTTGAGCGACTCATCCAAACCGGGCTGTTCTTGGAGCTGTTTGAGGTAGGCGAGGCGAACCTTATCTTCGTCGGCGTTGCCGGCCAATTGTATAACACTGTGAATCGCGTCGCTGTCCGCTAGTAGTTGTGTCGCGTGAAATGCAAGGCTCGATCCCAAAGCGAACCACAGAATAGCAGCGGAGAGTTGCTGCTTTCCTCGTCCTCTACCGGTGCTTTGTGACATGTCACTGACTTTCATTAAAACCTACTGAGCACTCATTCATCGCGGAGTTGCGGATTGTGTCTTGTGTTTCCGGTGTTCTCGCAGGTGCAACTTGGCGTCTATGCCGGTCTTTAGAATGACAAGCACGATTAGTACAGCCACCGGTGAGCCTATCACCATGGTCAGGAAAGCCCCGGCGATAATGGCAAAATGCATTACCACCACGCGGCCATAGGGGCCGCCCATCAGCTTTTGCGGGCTAACCGCCGTGAATTCTTTCTTAAGCAGATAATTGTAAACAAACGATACACCGTGACTTAAAAACAGCCCTGCCAGGGCGTATTTCATAAGCGCCGGCATAACCGAATAGGCCTGTCCTATCACATTTAACAACATCTGCACAAAGACGAGAAAACAAGGCCAATTATGCCCTGAAAGAGCCTCGCCTTCACCCTTTCCGAAGAGCATCAGTACAAAGAATCCGTGAACGCCGGTGAATCCACCATAGTGAATAATGAAGAACGGTACAAGAAACAGCTTACCGAGATGCTCGGCCGGACGCGGCACCTTTGCCAATGCGATCTTGAGAATGTTGTAGAATCCGACTGCCAGATTCTCAGCCCAGTACAGCAGAACAATATAGAACGCGTCCCAATCCAGATAGACGACCCCCCACAGCGGGACAACATTGGCTACTATAAGAGCGAGTAGCGATACGTTGGACCAGTATTTCTTCAAATGCTCCATCTTATTGTCTTCAGCTTTCCAGAACGAACCGCCTCCCAGACTCCCTCCCGAGAGCTATAGCCAGGCAAAAAGCAGTCTATTTCTTTCACCCATCTTTCCTTCCCTAAATGACCTAACCTCCAGTTAAGTTTCGCACTTTCTTATTAAGGAAAACCTTATGAAACAAGCAGTTACGCACCGTTTTGTATTTTATGCATGTTCGGTAAAAACCTCGAACTTGCCAAAAATAATCAGGTAGTTGACAAACCGGGCTTTTCATGCAAATTTCCCAGATTAACACATTGTCAAAAGTGCGAAAGTTAACATAATATACAATCTGCTTTTCCAAAAAACACGTTTGAAATTGAGTGTTCGATCTGAAGCCATCAAGAGTGAGTGTTGTCTTAAGTAGGGTTAAAATATCGCCGCAAAACCTGTTAGCAGCAATCGCATTGGAAAACAAAATGGGAAATCAGCAGATTCAAGGTAATGAAGAAGTGATTCAATATTATCAACGAAGAGAGGTGAAACCGAGCCGTTCAAGCGAATTTTATAAGAACATCTTGCATTCTATTTTTTGGATACGGGTACTGACTTTAATTAGAGGTTAATATGAGGTCAAAATGATTATAAATCCACAAGTACTATTGCACAGATTAATTCTATCTTTATCGCAGGTCCTGGATTTCGTTCACCCCAGCGTTATAGACCATCAGCAGCGAGTTGCATATATTGCAATTAGTATTGCACGCCAGTTGGGCTTGGATAAGGACCAATTATTGGATTTATTGCTTGCCGCTGCATTACATGACATAGGCTTGGTTGGTGTTGAGAATAGAATTAGTGGTCTACATAAGGACAACTGGGAAGGTGTACCCTGGCATGCCGAAGCCGGTTACGCCTTACTTAACGAAAATCTCCTGTTTTGCCGTGCCGCGCAAGTTGTCCGTTACCACCACATGCCTTGGGAAAATGGTTGTGGAGCCGAATGTGACGGTCAGCCGGTACCACATGCCAGCCACATACTTGTTTTTGCTGATCGTTTGGAGCGAATGATCGACAGAAACACAAATGTGCTTGACCAGACAGAATCAATAACATCGAGGCTTCTATCGCTAGCGGGCCAGCAGTTTCATCCAGATTGTATTAATACCTTTCGCCAAATGGCCGATAGAGAGGCGTTTTGGTTAGACTGCGTTTCTTTAAGAATTTACAGCATTCTGCTGAGCAAATAGATTGGCCGTCTTTGACCATTGATGAGAAAACCCTCGGTCCTATCGCAAGAGTATTCGGTTTTTTAGCTGATGCTACCAGCCAATGGACGGCCACCCATTCGGCTGGTGTTGCAGCAGCAGCAGCTGTTGCGTTAGACGAGCAGCACAATTTTTCACTACGAGAGCAGTTCTTAATGGGGCCAGCTGGATACTTTCACGATATCGGTAAACTAACCATTCCAACTAAGATACTTGATAAACCTGGCAGATTAACACCACAGGGAAGGAGTGTTCTCAACTCACACACCTACCATACTTTCCGAATTCTTGATACTATTGGCGGCATGCCTCAAATAAGTGAGTGGGCTGCATTTCATCACGAGCGTCTTGATGGTACTGGCTACCCATTTCATCATACAGCTAAAGACTTGGCACTTGGCTCGCGGATTATGGCAGTAGCAGATGTCTTTGTCGCTTTAACCGAAGACAGGCCATATCACAAAGCCATGTCTCAAGATAAGGTCATGGGGATTTTGAAAAAACTCGCCGGCGACAGTGGACTGGATGGGGATGTTGTTCGTGTGCTTGAGAAGGATTATGATACCATTTACGAGATCTGCCTACAGGAGCTGCTGGCTTATGGTAAGGACCGAAAGCGTCTTTTGCTTTTGGAAGACCTGAAAATCCTGCCCACAGTAGAGATACATTAAAAGCTATTGCCCTTGGTCAAGAATACTATCTACTCATATTTTGAAACTGCCTTAAGATATGAGATTCAAGCGAGCCGAGAAAACGAGAGATTAATGTTAAAACCAGCATCTTGCCCCAGCTAAATTGTGGATAAGCCAAGCCCTTAAACTCTCTCATCCATACACTCAACGCATATGCGTTCCTGGATATTGGCTGGTTAACCATAATACCTTTGTTATATCAGAGATGGGATTCAATTGATTCCTCGACTTCGGCCCTTCGGGTCTGCTTTACACAATTGTGCCTATTGCCCCGGTAACGCTTAAAGTCCGCGTATGCCTTACAGTTCAGCCGGAAATTGCTCCTGTATGAGAGATTGCCAACCAAGGTCATCAGGGGTTTGCGGTATTGCCACAAGTTGCACCACACCCTGCGGGCGATGCCCGACATGGAATAGAAGTGTCGGTCACAGCAGAGCACTTCATCGATGATGCCGTCCAGAGACAAATGCTTATACCGAGCTACAGGGAAGGTTAGTGTGTAATATTTCCAGTCTTCCGGGAATGTATCGAGGCCGATGCGGTCCTCCGATGTCATCTGGTCCCACAGGCGCGTGCCTGGCAAGGGAGTCAAAAACAGCACGTTGAGATTGTCCACACCGTACCGACGGGCCGCCTCGGCGATACGTTTACCAATGCCAGGTTCGTCTATGTCCAAACCAATGATAAAGGAACCCACTACAAGAATGTTGTGCTGTTGTATGCGCCGTACGGAGGCGCGGAAGTCCCGGCCTTTGACAAGGTTGAATTTCTTGCCGATCTCCAGAAGCCCTTCCGGCGTGGGGGATTCAAAGCCGATGAAGACACCTCTGCACCCAGCCTTCGCAGCCAACGTAAGAAGCTCCTCGTCATCAGCGAAGTTAATGGTGGCCTGCGCAATCCATTCCTTTCGCAGGTTTGCCTTTGCCATAGCACGGAACATGTCCTTGGCGCGGGCGATGTGTTCTGGGCGCGTGCCGATGAGGTTGTCGTCCACCACCAGAACAAGTTTCTCACGAATCAACTGGAACTCCCGCACGACATCCGCAATGGGTCGCTGCCGGTACTTGGCCCCGTTGAACGTTGTCACGCTGCAGAAGCTGCAGTTCAAGGGACAGCCGCGTGTGGTCTGAATGGCTCCGAAGGCATATTTCGCAGGCAGCAAATCATGGCGGGCGAACGGGACACCGTTCATCTCGGCAAGCCCTCCGTCATACCGGCGCTTCAGGCTGCCATGCCGAGCATCCTCCAGGACCTGCGGCCAGATGCCCTCAGCTTCCCCCGTGACGGCCGAGTCCGCGCGCTCCATGACCTCGTCCAGGCACATGGTTGCGTGAATGCCGCCCATGACTACGGGCACGCCCAGACGCCGGAAGTAAGTGGCCACTTCATAGGCGCGGTTCGCCTGCGATGTGAAAGCGGTAATGCCCACCAGGTCCGGCCGAGGCATGGCCAGATAGTCCGGCATGCCGAGGTTCTCGTCCACGATCGAGATTTCCCACTCTGGTGAGGTTAGGCCCGCCAGAACCATGAGGCTAAGCGGTTTCCACACACGGTAACGGTTCCACCGGCTTTCCTTGACGTTGACGATGCTGACAAGAGGATTGGACGGATTGATCAGATAAAGTCGCATAGGCTTATTCTGTCAGCGGCATAGCACCCGCCATCTCTCCAATAACATTAACGAATTCAGATCCTGAAGGAATGACGAACGTGATCGGATCCACAAGATACTCCTTATCTGGGATTTCCCGTATGACATTGTATATCCTTGCTCAGCTACGCCCCGGAGCTTCATTTTCAATACCATGTCTGCCTTGATAAGTAAAGCTTTTCCGCCGCCACTCGAAGATTTTTCAGTCAGTACAGTCACAGAAAGATGGATTTTCCCGCTCATCATCAATTTTGTGACGCACCTTGACCAATGTCAATTATAAATTCCCTCCGCGTTGACTCAGGAGACTTTCGAGAATATCTCCGCACATGATAGCAGCAGCCGAATCACTCCAACATATTTTGCGCTCATTCTGCGCTTCACATCTAAGTGTCCCCTTCTCCCAAGCACTGCACGCAAGCCAGGCAGAAAGAGGATGGCAAGAAAGAATCAAGAGAAGAGACAAGTCCTACGGGTCTCCTTCCTGCAATTCCACCGCAATTTGCGCGATATTCTCGTAGACCTGCCTTGCCTTGCGGAAAATGGCCTGGACTTCTGCCCGCTCTCTGTCTGACTCATAACGGCCAGCTTTGTCACTAACCTGAAGCAGGCGATCGATCCAGCGAATCATGTATTCGGCATCTTGCTTGAATGCAGTCGGTTTGCCATCCACAGTGACGTACACCGGGCTCGTATGTGCCTGGCGCAAACGACCATCGGGCGCGGTGAAAAGGCATCGAGCAGCTATCCATCCGCTGCGTTTGGGTCTGAACGCTGCTGTCACAGACTCCTTTAGCACCGGTAACGCAGATCGGTTTGTCAGATCGAGCTTCTTGATCACGTTCCCGTTAGAAATGAGCTCCAGTGAATCGATGGCCTGTATACTTTGCAGGTCTGCTTTGGCGGTGACGAGCTCGTTGCGCTTGGTAGAATATCGGATCTCGGCGCCGCTGTCCAGCCCGTTCACGGTCAGGATGAGCATGGGGCCGCTGGTCGCAAATGTTCGGCCGGCGCCGATCGCTTTGAGGTAATTCGCTTCCGTCAATGGGCCGTCCAGCTTCGCGTAAGTTCTGCTGTAGCCGAGCGGCACCGGCATCACGCCCATCGCGGAACCACCCGTGACTGCCAGCTTGAATCCGCAGTTCAAAAAGCGGTAGTACGTCAGATTTGTGCGGTGAAAAAGCTCATCCTGCCCCCAGTCCTTTTGTTCGTCCTCGATTTCGGCACCGGTCATCCCGCAGCACAGCGGCATAGTGGACTCTCGATGATAGTGATTGTGGCACACCTGCACGCAATCGAACAACCCCACTGGCACACCGACGACATTCTCACCCCATATCGGCTTGTCGGTATCGATCACACATTGTGGTGAAGATGTCTTCGCCATCCGGGCCAGAACAGCATCACAGGGGTACCTGTGGTTTCCCAACGGCATTTCCACAGGCTTCGTCAGCCCGGACATCAGCAAAGCCCCTGTCGACTCAAATGCAGCCCCGCCTATTCGCTCAATCTCCTGGTTCCGCAGTGTCACCAAATGCGTTGCGTCGGCGTAGATACTTGGTCCCGTGTACCAATCCGGCCAGCCCTTATCCGATATGTCACTTGGTTGATGGTTCCAGAGTGTTAAGATAGGTTCGAAATTCACGTCGTCAGCCAAGGCTAACTGCTTGAGTACCCTAACGTCGTTGACTCCGAAGTGACAGTGCATGTCCCCGGAGTACCATCCCTGCCCACTCATATTGATCCAGCGTCTGAGCGTGACATCGACGTTGGTGGTTTCGTCTTTGCTTACGACAACCTCTTTATTTACGGGCCAATACTCTTTGCCTCGTTCAACATGGATTATGACCTTGCCGGCCGGTACTTTGATAATGAAATGACCGTCACATGAGAAACTGCGGTCCTTAGCGTACGCCGTGCAGGATTCGGTAATAGGATCGAAGACACGGTTACCACCAACGTTCACCCAAGCTCGACACGGCAGCGCAATCTCACTGCCGGGCTCATGCACGGTGACCGAGATCATGCCTACATCAGCTCGTGCCGTCAGCGCACGAGCCGGCATCGCCGCCAAAACAACTATCACTGCCAATATCCGCTTCAATTTGTCCGTTTTAATGTCCTCAATCTGACGGACGAGATGATTGCAGCCACGAATGCTCTTAGTCCGGCTATGCTGATTTCTTTGTTTTGCTCTGAGTAGTTGCCTTCTTGGGCTTGCTGTCAGCGTTTTTCTTTGTCTTGGCCGCCGCCGGTTTTTTCTGCCCGGCTTGCTTGTTCTGTGCAGCGGGTTTCAACAGCTTCTTGAGGTTCCCCTTTTCAATTGGGGACCTGAGTTTTTGTTTCGCCTTTAGCTTTAGTGCGGCTCTTTCCTTTTCAGAGCGATTTTTGGACCCACCTCTACGTCCATTGCTCCTTCCGTCAGGCCCAACCACGACCATCGAGGCCTCCGCCGTTCTCGTCTTGCGTCTTCTTGCTGCTCGTTCTGTATCAGGCTTGCTGTGTCTTGGCCCGCCTGGACCTTCGAAGCCCGACTCACTCATAGGCGCAAATATCTTTTCTGTGCCCTCCCACTCAATCCTGACCCGCGTGGGCTCGATAGAGACAACCCTCGCATCTCCTATCTTGTCACCAACCTTGTACCACCTGCCGTTTATGAGTACCTCACCGCCTAAAATGCCTGAGACCTCACTCACAGGGTGTCGCTTCGCAGGGGGCGGCGCAAACAGATTTCTGCTCTTAAGCTCATCGGCAAGCGCCTTCGATTCGGCTATACATTCTTCCAGATGGCTGACCTCAGTTTCGCCGCGAGCAATAGTCCTCTTAACCAAATCTTCCGCCCTGGCCGAAGCGACAAAAAGGGCTGCAACCTTAATCAAGATCAGAACTGCCAAAAAGACTGAAAACACAATCAGCAAGACCGAAGCGAATTTACCTCTGCCCTCAAGATAGCTGTCTCTCAAATAACCGATTCTCATAAACTGCCCTTAACCGTTAAGACCTTACTTTGCTAAGATACCAAATCTTGCTGATAAATGCAAATCTTGACCCCAGATGAGTAAGACCGTCCTCGCCAACCTTCGGAAAAGCCCATTGAAAGTGACTTGAGCTGAGCCGCATCATACCGATTCCGGCCGGACATATACCATCTTCTGCTTTCTGCCGTTCTTGATGATAGAAAGGGCCGTGAGGATTATTCTCACGGCCCTTTAATAAGCTCCAAGACAGCTCACAGCAACACAGCGGCAGCTCACGGGTCCCTGGCGGAAAGCCAGATAAGCAGCAGCTATTCCATCTGCAGCCCAGGCGTCACGAAAGGCACAGCAGCGCTCCAGGGGCCTTCTCCGGCAGAGTTCTTAGCTTGAGCCCAGAAGTAGTATTTGCAGCCTGGCGTTAAACCGGTTACTTCAACGCTAAAGACCTCCGGTGCAACCTTAAAGCCATACCAGGGCGTAGCATTGTAAACCAGGCTTCCTGGCTTCCAGTAATGGAACCTGTACTCGCAACCTCCTCCACCATCATCGCTGATCTGGCCTTTGAGCATAGCGCTGCTCGCTCCTACATCAGTGGGGAAGCGACCGATGACAGTTGGCGGTGCTGCAGCATATGAACCGGCGGATATAACCAGGTTCACCGAAGAGCCGCTAACCGCCGGTGTTCCTCCTGCCGGGCTCTGGCTGATAACAGCCCCTGCCGGTACAGTATCACTGTAGTTATGTGTAATCGTACCAACGACGAAGCCGGCGGATATTATTGCCGACTCTGCACCGGCCTGCGGTATGCCAACCACATCAGGCACGACCTGCGTTACTATACAGAATGTAGCGTCACTTAAATCAAGAGTAGTTGGCTCGCTCGCATCGCTTACCTGTACCAGACACTCGCATGAGCTTACCGGCGGAACCACCCATGGGTAGGCCCCCCCTCGGTAGCCCCCGTATAACTCAGTGCTGGGTACGCAGTCAATGATGTTCCAGGAATCGCCGGGACCTGTGGAGTATTCGATACAAACATCACCGACTGTAGGGTCGGCCTTCCAACTGATTTCACAGGTGCTGCCGGCTAATAAGGTCTGCCCACCGTTTGGTGCTACCAGTTCCAGTAAGCCCTGCAAAGTCACAAAGCTCTTAGGAGCCGACCAATCGCTCTCTCCCATAAGGTTCTTCACTTGAGCCCAGAAGTAATATCTGGAGCCTGGGGTCAAACCAGTTATATCCTGAGAGAACGATTCACCGCTCGTCTTCGTGTCGGAAGACCAAGCCGTCGCGATGCACGGCCCTCCCCCCTGCGTCCAATACCAGAATCTATATTGACAAGGCTCTCCACCGTCATTAATGATTCTACCACACAGTGTTGCGGTGCCCTCTCCCACATTAGTTGCGCAGTCAGTTGAAACGGTCGCCGGTTCAATTTCAAGGTCCTCGTACGCGATCGTCAAAGCCCCTTCCACAGAGCTCACTTCCACATTCGTCATCATTAACTGATGTGGGACAATATTACCTTTGTAGGTATTGCTACTCACGACTCGACCATCCTGGACTCCCTCGACGGTCAGACGGAACGGCCCATCACTTGTTCCTACAAGCTTGATCTTATAACTTCCAATCAAAATGTCCGGCAGCGTGATAACCTGGCGCAGACCCTCACCTGGAGTAGTCCCATCATAAGGCACTTCATTTCCAACTGCATCCAGGATCATGAAGTTTGAACCCGGAATGCTTTCCTCGACGGTGTTGGTAGTGTAATCAATCCCAGTGTGTCTTCCCTGTGGATCGTAAACATGCAGCTCCGAGTGCGATTCCAACGTCACAACAATGCTGGCACCTGGCAACGGCGGAGCTTCTACTGTACCCCCATCTATCTCCTCGCTCAGTTTCCAGTACGAAACGTCAAGTAAGGTCTGTACTATCCTCGCTTTGACTTTGAAGTGAACCTCAGGAGGTACAGGACTTAAATACATGAAACCTAGCTCAACAAAGGCTGCCCTTCCACCCAAGCCAGACAGGTCACCATAGAATCCATCGTCATCAGTATCTGTACTGATCCACTCGCACTCGTCAAATGAAAACAAAACTTTTCCGCCGCCTTCTACTTGCACCTTGAATTCCAGGCGTGACCTACCTGTATCTTTGTAGGGTTGCCCTCCCGCAACGGCTCGAGCATCCATGTAGAACGACCAATCCCAAGCATCTCCATACTGCCTGATGTGCCCTCGAAAATGGCCCAATACATCACCTTTTGGATCCCAGAGCCAAAAGTTGTCGTTCAGATCGATGAGCGTAACATCAGAAAAAAGACGAATGTCGGTTCTGTGCTCGTGGGCAGAGCATACCATTAGGGGTAATGGGCCAATCTCATCACGGCGAGAATGATCGCCATCTGGTTTCTGCTCCCAAAGGTTGAAATATACTTCGTAGGAACCATCTTCCCAGTTCTGCCATGTGTCGCTATCAACCGATACCGTGTACTCCCTTGCATCCCCGGGACTAATAATGACCCATGAATCACCGTCTATGTCCTCAGGCCAGACTGTCAAATCATCCCCTTTAATCACTACCTCCACGCGGTATTGGCGATTTTCGCCCACCGGATTTCCTTGTTCGCCGACTCCGCTTCCTTGATTCGCAACCCATGCCTTAAGTTCGAGCGGCCCCGATAGGTCCTTCGACAGTTCCGCCGACTCCGTGTACCACTCACAAAGGTATGTGTGCTTATTGCTGAGATGGTATTGAAATTCGTCACCCCTTGTTATAGCTTTGTCACGTATGTACAGCACCCCCTCAGGCGGGCTGGGATCAACCCCCTTAATTTGATATGTATGTTGGAAATGCCACTTAAAAGTCTCCTTGAACTTGTCGAATGTTACTTTGAAGTACATATATGAATCTGCGTGAGTAGCGCCCCACTTCTTGTGTGCAAAAGCACCGGAGGGATCATGGATGTACAAAGCCTTCGACTCATCGGTATCTCCGTCTTCGTACCCTACGACGACCACCGCATGGTTCAGCGATAAAAGGATAACCGGTTCGCCATCGTCTATCGCATCTTTGTACCTGGCAAAGGTAGGAAAAGGGTATTCCTGAAGATAATCCGGCCCTAAGTCATACAACCCAAGGAAGACCCGAAGTTTCCGGTATTCGAGCACACTTCCACCCGCTTCGTCACGTCCCTTGTTAAAATACCGGGCCACATCTAAAGGGTGCACGTTTTTCCCATAGTACTTCGCGCACATAGCCAGACAGTTGAGAAAACACCAGTGTGTTTGCCCCTGATGAAAATATGGCACGGGAAGGACATTGGCAGTCACAGACAGTACTGCCACTCTGTTCTTGGCCCATATGTTAGGGCCTTCACCACCGATGACGTAAGCTTTGCCTGATGCCCCGACAACTCCGCGCGCCAAGCCCAACCCTTCGTACATCTTGGGACCGCGTCTCCAGCTTCCCGTACTGGGTGAATATATGTAACACTTGTCGGTGTAACTTCCACCCTGCCAACCTCCTACTACGTATATTTCACCGTTCAAGACAAACGTGGCCGGATTGCCAAGGCCAAGCGGTTCCGGAATAGGTGCTACATATTGCCATGTGTCACTCTCCGGGTCATAGCGCTCGACAGTAGATAATGCGACCGGCCCGCCAATTCTTCCGCCACCGATAGCATATATTCTGCCCTGTCCGTCTACCGCGTAACCAGGCGTCCCGCGGGCTTCATGCATTGAAGCCACCAACGTCCACACACCTGTCGCAGGGTCATATTTTTCTACAGAAGCAAGATCACTGCCTGGCGAGTATTCGGCAGTCCCGCCAAACACGTAGATACAATCGTTGCCTGTAATAGCTATGCCGTGACCCGTACGCGCCGTATTTAGCCGACTTCCCAGAAGTACCCAATGTCCCGCCGCCGGGTCATAGCGCTCAGCCGTATCATGAACGACGAATCCCGCGCTGTGGCCGCCAACGACCCATATCCGCCCATTGGAATCAGTCACAGCCCCCGGAAGATGCCGTGTCACCCCCATTGGTGCGATATATTCCCAACTCCCTGTCGCCTCATCGAACCTCTCAGCCGTATTCGTCGCATGTTTGTCGCCGATTCCGTAATCCACACCGCCTATCGCATAGACGAGACCGTCAGCCCCCAGTGTGACGCCTGGCCCAGTCCTGGCTGATTGCAGGCTGACTCCAGCGTCCCAACCCTCGCCAGCCGAAATACTATTCCCGGCCAGCAGACACGTAAGCAGTACGACTCGGACTCCGATATGCGTAGTCAACACCTTTGCCACTCTCATTTTATCCACCTATTCTCAACCAAAACCCTTGTTAACAGAATATGAGTTCTTCTGCGCAGCTACCCCGCGTTACGGCACCTGCTCAAGACAACGTTACGAGCACGAATGTCCTTCTGCTTTCCAACTAGGCCGCCTCCAACTTGTTTACCTACCGTTGGTGGGAGAAAGCTCCGCGAAACATAAACACCAGCTTCCTCACTGGCCCTCTAAGCCACCGAGTCTACTTGAAAATATACCTCCTTCAGAAAACCTGTCTATCGTGGTTTCTACGGGATTTTGCAAAAAAATCAAAAAAAGTCCTACAAGAGCACTGTTTTGCGCGGAAATATCCCGTATTCGCCCCCAAAACAACACTAATGGCCACAAAACCATGCAAAAAACCTCACAAACTCCAATTCCTGCCTTCCCTCCTTGTCCCCGCGTCTTGCCCGCGGAGCTTGCCCACTGGGCCGATCCAGCGGGGGTGCCTTTTCCCTTTTTACTTTTCCCTTTACCCTTTTCCCTTTTACTTTTGCCTTTCCACTTTTCCCTTTTCACTTTTCCCTTCTGTCCTCCCTCCCTGCCCCCCGCCTCCTCTATTCCGTCTCCTTTCTTCCTGATTTTGTTAGAATTTTATTGAATAACTGGCCAGAATTTGTTATAATACAAACAAGATATTGGGCGCAAATGACTCCCGCCCCAAGTGGCAAATACGCGGAGAACCGCACGTCTTCGTCTCAGCAGATACACGCCCATAAACCATTATTTGGCAAACAAGGCAGGCAAGGCAAAGTTGTGAACTTTTAATCACCAACGAATGATCTATATGCTCAAGACCAACAATCATTTATCAATTATCAATAATCCTTCGCCAACGGCTGTCTTCTGCCTTTTCCCCTCTCAATTCTCCCTTCTCCCTTTTCCCTTCTGCCAAGCAGCCACCTCTACATCTGTCGAGAATCCTTTACAAAGCGGCCCTATTTATGCAAAACAAACCCAATTTCAAAATAGGCAAAATGAACCCAAGTTCTGTTATCACAGAGGATTACGACCCAAGTGGTTCCGGAGACCTCCGGGGAATAAATCCAATTTCGCAGAAGCCCAAATGAGCGTAAAATTTTTTACTACAAAGGATTATGAAGGTCGGCCCCCTATGAGGAATAAATCCAATCAAACCCGCGCCGGCATTACGCTAAATCCGCTGAATTCCGGCAATATGTTGTTGCTGTTTGCCTAAGATGTTGTTAACAAGTACGCTCAAATGGTTATGCGTGAGAGAGCCAAGGAGTATCGCGTTTTCATCAGTGCCGCTGAGCCAAGCGGCGACGCCCACTGTGCGGGTTTGATAACCGCTTTGCGAGAACGTAGTTACAACATCGAATTTGTCGGCGTTGGCGGCCCAAGAATGGCTGAGGCTGGCTGCAAGCTGCTGGAGCATACCGCTGCGAGGGCCGCAATGATATACAAGGCATTCAGCCAGGTCGGCCGGTATTGCAGACTCATAAGACGCATAAGTCGCTTCTTGAAAAGCAATAAGATCGATTTGGTCATTGTCTGCGACTCACCCGCCTTCAACTTCCACGTCGCAAGAGCCGCAAAAAGAGCAGGCATTCAGACGCTATTTTACGTTGCGCCGCAGCTTTGGGCCTGGGCCGGTCGGCGAATTCACAAACTGCGAAAATATTGTGATAAGCTCTGCTGCATACTGCCGTTTGAGCAGGATTGGTTCAGCCAAAGAGGTATTGATACTACCTTTGTGGGCAATCCGCTGCTCGATGAGTTGCAGGCTGATTTGCACAGCTACAGAAAAGACTATGTGGATTTTGAGCTCGAAAACCTGCGGTTGGTCCTGTTGCCGGGCTCACGGGCGGCTGAGATCGACTCGCTCTGGCGCCCAATGCAGCGGATTGCACTGCGGCTAAAGCAGAAGCATGCTGGCGCTGCATTTACCGCTGTAGCTGTAGATGCCGAGCGAGAACAAGTCCTAAGAAAAGCGGAGTTGCCGGACTTCGAGTGCCAATATACTATTCGCTCGGTTAGCCAGGCCGCTCATGCCGCGGATTTTGCCCTTGTGGCCAGCGGTAGCGCCACGGTTCAGGTGGCAGCAGCGGGCTGCCCGATGGTAGTAATGTACCAATCGAGCAAGGTCCTGTGGCATTTAGTGGGGCGGTGGCTGGTGAAAACGCAATACCTGTCGCTGGTCAACATACTGGCCGGCAGGGAAATGGTGCCGGAATTTATGCCATACTTTAGCTCGATTGAACCGATTGTGCAGAGCATTGAGCAGCTCTTAGAGGATAATAGCAAGCTGGCACAGGTCAGTGGCGAATTGATCGAGTTACTGGAGCCTTTGGCCCAGAAAAAGGCCGGCGAAGAAGTCGCAAAGATAGTCCTTGAAATGCTGGGCTGAGTGTCGGCATGAGAACCAATCTGGTGGAGGGAAGGTTTACGCAAATTAACATGGGGTGGAACTGCAATTATTTGGATTTAGGGGAAATTGGAGTTTTTTCGGATTTTTGCTGGGAGGATTGTGCCATTTAATTGTTACAGGTTGCCCAGATTAACGGATTTTTGGTGAACAGTGCGGATTTTACGTAAACATGGGTAACATAGTTAGATTCGGCTAAAAGATGGGACTAAAAAAAGCGTGCAAAAACGCGCACAAATTGGTATGAAATTAACAAAAATTCGCAAAAGGGCGCGCTTTTTTACCAGAAATTGGCAGAAATTTGACACTTTTTCAAATTAACATTTTGTTGGTTTAGGGGAAATAGAGAATCCTATAGCCGGTGGGTCGGGGCCCGTGACTGGCAGGAGTATATGCGTGAATGCGTAGGTCAGACGGGAGAAGGGAAAAGGGAGAAGGGAAAAGGGAGAAGTGATTTTACGGGCTGGGGCGGGATTTTTTTGTTGGCTTTGTGGCAATTGCGACCATAATAGAACTAACAACGGCGGAATCGACAGCATTGATCCGGGCATAAGGACTGCCCAAATGAAGTGCAGGAGAGAATAAAACACGAAGCACGGAGTCTGAAGCAGGAGAGGCTTGGGATGTTATGCGGAAACGATATGAACATTGTTATGCATTTATGATAGGGGTGGCGAGATGCAAAAGACAGTAGTATCGATACTCTGTTGGCTCATACTCATAGGCTCGGGATGCGCGAGCGAGTCGGCACGTGTGGATACCGGCAGTCCGGAGGGCAGTCAGGCAGTGATAGTACACCTTGAAAGCAGACGTGAGGTGGTTAGCATTATGTCTGGCTACGAAGGGCTCATCTACACAGTGAGGACAAAGGGCGGCAGGATACTTGGACAACACCTCTCTGAGCAAGAGCTACAAGTGAAGTTGCCGGACATTTACCATTTTCTGAAAACGTCATACGCGGACGACGGAAGAAGCGTCGTAGTCTGGGCCGGCATGTGATGAAGCGGCAACGTCGTCGTTTGTAAAGGACCAGTAGCGACTTCGGGCAGAGGGGTGTTATACTGACAATCAGAGAGTTCTAGAGTTCTATACGGAAGGCATATATAGAGATCGTTGTGCAGCCTATATGATCGGCCCCGATAGTGCAGCCAAACATGCTCGCGATCAATCAGCTATCAAGATGGCTTGGAACGCATGATCGCCGCATTCGTTAGGAATTTTGCATGCAACGAATCATCCGAAAGCTTGATGAGCTGAATGAAGTTGACCTGGCGCTTGAGCACGTACGAACGGGAACGATTGTACGGTTGCCGTTCCATTTATGTACTGGCTCGATCCTCCAGATTGTTGATCCAGAAAACGACCGCTTAGAAATCTGGCTGCGAAACAAGCTGAGTATTCCTCATGATGCCGCTATTCATGAAGCGTGGGTGAATCAAGGAATGAGCCAGATTGCACGATCATCCCCTGATGACTTTCTTACTGATGCCTTAATCATCAACCACCATCCTGAACTCAGGCCGGGCGAGTTCGAAGCCATTAGAACGGGAAAACATGGAGCGATTGGTTTTGCGTCGCCTCAAAATCCCGGATTTCGGTTTCTTAATGAGGTGGTCGCGGCGCATCAAATGATACGGCTCGGTCCATTTCTCTCCGGCATGGGGGTGTTGTGGCCGAGAATGCTCACTGAACGCGAGGCGTTCGAGCGTATACTCGTCGACGTTGTTCTGCTCGCCGATCCTGACCGCACCATCGATAGCCAGGACGTTCTTAGGTTGTTTGATAACGTGGATCAGTTGGCCCTCAGGCTGGGGGGCGGCGGGATGGGTGACCTGCGCGACTATTCGAGCGAACAGTTGTCAGCAATGGAAGTTGCAGTCTGCAAGATCAGGAATCACGCGTTCTACGAAATAAAGACGAGGGCTATTGCTGCGATGTTGGCTGGCGATTCGATTGTCGCAATCGTTCTTGCGTGCGCTGCACTTGAAGGCGCACACGGGGCTTTCATGAGACTTGCGCTGCGGGACAAGGTCCCGGGAGACTGCGGGAAGTTCAAGAAGTTTGTGAATGATTTGCTCCGGGAGCAGGGGTTTTACTCGCTTGTTCAACTCTCTGTACGTGTGCTTATGAAGAAGGAAGAACGCCCCACGGAAGATGAACTCAAGCTGTGCCTGAACGGAGTGACCATCCGAAATGCGATCATGCATGCCGGTATTAGGGCATCAGGCAAATACAGGATTCGTGAATTCACACGGTCGCAAACAAACGAGGGGTACGGAGGGATTATGGCGGTATATAGAGCTTTTGAAGCCGCCGTTGAAGCTCGAGACAAATCGTAGTGAGCGAGTAACCCGCGATCAGACCATTGAGCCTGCGTCAAAATGACCGAACCAGTGGCTGCATTCGGATTGCTTGCAGCGCTGCCTCGCTTTCGGCAGCCCGTGAGTCATAGCGTTGAATAGCGCATTGAGAATGCGCCAGGGGAGTTTCTCGAGAGCATTTGGCCTGAGCGCGGCGGCTGCCAGGATCTTCTGCTGCCGATGGGTCTGGGCGGATTGACCGGTGTTGGCTTGCGAAATTCCGCGATTCGCAGTTGACAAGTGGCTCATGATGTGATACTTTTCGGCCAGCGAAAAAGGGATGCGATACTCCAACGACGCACAGAGAGAGCGAAGCTATGTTGCTATGGGATTACTTAGGGACTTGGGGCAGCGGCGTGTTATACTGACGCTCGGAGAGGTCTGGAGTCTTATACGAAAGGCATATAAACATTGTTGGCATCGTCAAATTTGGCGACAGATATGGAACAGCAGGATTGAGAGAGCAGTGAAAGGCCGAAGTTAAGGCGGGAGTTTTCAGGATGGCTGATGGCCTTATGGGCGGAAAAGAGTACTGCCTATGGGACAGGCCCCTATGGGGCGAGCGGACACCTTTAATTTTCCCGTGTTTGATTGAGACGCACCTAGCGGGTCGCTCATGACCACCTGCGTTGTACCACAACTCTTCTAAAGCGATAAATGTCAAAAAGACGTAAGAATAAAAACAAACGCAGAGCTATTAAACGAAAAAGCAAGTCTAGTAGTTCTAAGGGCACCAAGACGGAAAAAGTATCCCGTTCAAAAAAATGGGCTCCCAAGAAGATCATTTCTATGCTGCTTGGCGTGATTGGGGTCGTAAGTGGTATATTTGGCATTTGGATAGTATTAGCACCAAAGGTGTCGGTACAACCCGGTGTTGCTCTTGATCCAAACAAGCCAGCATTCACGACGTTTACTATTCATAATCAAGGCTATGTTCCTGTCTATAATGTAAAATTGGCTAATTCTGTTAGGTATCTCGGATACCCAGGCAATACTCATGTCATTGGGGTTGGTGATTATACAAATAGGTTCAGCAATCCAAAACATATAGCGAGTAAACTCTCGCGGGATGAACAATACTCAGAGTTGCTGGCTCTGAGTGGTTTAAAAAACAATAATTTCCAGAATGCTGATATAGCAATTGTGTTGACATACAAGTGGTTATGGCAACGTCAGTCGCTACACCGTTTTGTTTCAAAACAAGGCAAAGATGGGCAATGGCATTGGCTGCCTCAGCCAATTGAAAAATAGGTCATCCGATTTTAGTGTAAAGTATAACAAGCTGAGAAAATAGGGTCAGCCACCTATTAATAGCTGGGAACAGTTCACAGAAAACGGTGAGTGTGCCCAATAAGCCTGCGACCTCAGGGGAAACAGCTTTGGAGTAAAGGAGCGAATGAGATGGCAGATGAGACAAAACCCAAGGCACCGTCACCACCTCTCGTCTTCATCAGTCACGACACGCGAGACACTGAACTTGCAGCGCACTTCAGAAATCTACTGTTTAATGTCAGTTCCGGATTGCTCAAGTCGTTCTATTCGTCTGACAAGAAAGTGATGCATGGAATCGAGTATGGAGTAGAGTGGTATCAGACAGTTATGAAAAAACTTTGCTCTGCCTCAGATATAGTCTGCCTTTTGACTGAACGTAGTCTCGGACGGCCCTGGATTCTGTATGAGGCCGGGTTCGCCAAAGGGAGATCGGATGTGCCGATTATTGGCCTGGCTCTCGGCATCCCCTTGAGCAAAACAAGTACCGGACCGTTCGGTCAATTCCAGAATTGCGGCGATGATGTTGAGTCTCTCACTAAACTTGTGACGCAGCTTACCCAACGAATCCCCGGAATGACACCCGATCCTGGCATCGTCAAAGGGCAAGTCGAGGCATTCAAAGCCGGGGTAGACGTCGTCATCAAGAAACTTGCTGGGGTAGGCGGACCTGAACAAGAAGGTAAGTCAGAGAAAGGGGGTACGTCTAAGATTCTTTCAGATGTAGCAGCTGCAATACTTGATGTCTTCCGCCAGCGTGATGAATCTGAACTGTGGATGAAACAAGACATTATTCGCAGCTTGAGCTTCACAACGATTTCAGTTGAATCTGGATGTGACGAATTGGTTGATGCCAATATGCTTATGATTTCCGGCACAAATGGATTCCAAGACGATTTCTCATACGAACTTCTTCCCGCAGGTAGGAAGTACATCGTAGACAATATGTGAGTCGGGAGAATTAAAGGTGTCCGGTACTTTTTCCAAATGATTTGGAGTCGTGTTTTATGAAATCAGGTTTTAACTATCAGCATGGGCAAAAATTCCCTTGGGGACAGGTTGCCCATCCTACTCGGTTAGAAGAGCGTTGCTGTGCCTAATATCTTAGCAGTTGTGTTTTGGGGCCGCGTTTTATGAAATCAGGTTTGAGTGCAGTTCGGATTACGTTACATTATCGGCATGGGCAAAAATTCCCCTGGGGACAGGTTGCCCATCCTACTCACTTTTTTCGCACTTCTAAAAGAATGAATTGACATCTGACGACAATGTAGTTACATTGTAAATATGGCTAATATACACTTTGAATGGAATCCGACAAAGGCCAGGGCTAATTTAAAGAAGCATGGAATCACTTTTGAAGAGGCTGCGACAGTCTTCTTTGATGACCGCGCAATAGAGTTTTATGACGACAGCCATTCGGAATGGGAAGACCGTATGCTGCTTCTCGGTCTTAGCGCCAGACTCCGGCTTTTGCTTGTTTGTCATTGCTACAGAGAAAGTGACTCAATAATCCGGATTATTTCAGCCCGTAAAGCTACCAAGAATGAGTCAAGAGTATATCACAGGTGATAATATGAAAAAGGAATACGATCTGACCAAATTTAAATCTCGTCCTAATCCTTATGCCAAACGTCTAAAAAAACAAGTTACATTGCGCATTCGACCGGACGTTATAGAGTATTTCAAGGATATGGCCGAAGAGAGGGGCATCCCATACCAGAGCCTTATCAATCTCTATTTACACGATTGCATGGCCTCCAATCGCAAGCTGTCCATGAAATGGGCAACAGGCTGAGCAGGTCGGTCACAACAAAGGACTACATCGGGAGTAATGAAAGGTGTCGTGCAATTTGGAGCCGTGTTTTATGAAGTCAGGTTTGAGTCCAGTTCGGATGACGTTACATTATCAGCATTCCCTTGGGGACACCTTACAGCGGGGCAAACGAGTCCCTTGGGGACAGGTCCCTTGGGGACGAGTGGCCCATCCTACTGGCTTTCTGCTGCTTTTGGCATTTTTTCTTGTGCCGGTGGCCTGGCCACAAGTGGTGTGTGAGAGTCGCACGCCGGAGGGTGAGAAGGTGTTGGGCTATCTTAAAGGGCTGGGAAACGGGCGTTATATGTTCGGGCAGATGGCCACCTGGGTGCATAATGAGAATCCGGACATGGATCATCCCAGCAATTGGCTCAAGAAGGTATACGATCACACGGGGAAGATGCCCCGGTATGGATGCGTAACATACGATTTTGACGACGATCCTTTTCCCGATTCGGCATGGAACAACGGCGTCAAGGAGATGTGGGATCGCGGCTTGATTGTGGGCGTATTTACGTTCTATGCCAATCCGTCAGGGAGATCGTGGAACGGTCCGGTTGATATCGATCGGATACTTGCCGCCGGCGATAATCCGACCAAGAAAAACTTCTACAAACAGATGGACAGGATGGCCGGAAATTTGCAGTGGTTGAAGGAGCAGGGAATAGCCGTTGTTTATACGCCCTTTGTGGAAAGTGATGACAGGAACAAGTGGCACGCCAAGGAGGGACCTGAAAACATCATCAAGCTCTATCGCGTGGTTCACGACTACTTCACCAAGGACAAGGGCCTCGACAATATCATCTGGGCCTATCATACCACCGCCAATTACGGTGCACTGGAGAAGTATTATCCGGGCGATGCATACGTGGATGTTCTGGGCAAATCGGCATACGGCACCGGTTTGAATTTTTCCGAGTACACGTGGGGCGTCGAAAAGAAGAAAACGGCCGGCAAGGTGATCTGGTGGTCGGAATTAGGGATCCGTGGACGGTCGGACCCGCCGAGGGATTGCCTGGACGTGGTTAGAAAGCTGGAAGCGAGTTATCCCGAACTGGCGGGATTTGTCTTTTGGAGTGACAATGGGCATTATAATGTGATCGGCAACGACAACGGACCTGAGCTCATGGCGCATGCAAAGATTGTCACCCTGGAGGCAAAATAGGTATCGAGGTGTCGGACGTATCTGGTTAGAATTAGAGGCGTCTGAGAACATGTCAAAAATCAAAGTGGAAAAATCAAAACCACATATCAAATTCCAAAAAGCGTGCGGTAGGATTTAGATCTCATTCGGCGCGAGATGCGTCGGCTGTGCTCGGGATGACAAACCGCCGGCCAGAGCGTGCGGAAACGTAGGGTAAGGGGATTAGTCTTGAGTGCTGAGTTTTTAGTTCTGAGTTGAGGTGGAAGGGGGCCGGTGCGGGGAGGTTGATTTGCGGGGGAGGTGCGTGTATTATCCCTGTCAATGAGTGAACGCAAGGCTGGAGTAGCCTAAGTGAATGAAGGCGCAAAGACTGGACGATTTGACATTTCGGCGACGTTTGCGTGCATCGGCACGCTGTCGTTTTGGTCGTTAGGGCCCATCTTCATTGAATACCTGACGGGGCATTTGGACTCGTGGACGCAGAACCTTCTTCGGTATTCGGTGGCGTGTCTGTTCTGGCTGCCTTTTCTCTTGTTTTCCATTAGGACGGGACGGTTTGATAGAAGGACCTGGCGGAGGGCTGTTCTGCCAGCGACGGCAAATGTCGTTATGCAGAGTCTGTGGGCTGGGGCGTTTTACTATATAGGCCCGGCGTTTATGGTCCTGCTGACAAAGACGAACATCATCTGGATAGCAGGCTTTTCGCTGATATTCTTTCCAGATGAGCGTGCGCTGGTCAAGAGCAAGCGCTTGTGGCTGGGCCTGGCGCTTTCAGCAGGCGGGGTCATCGGGGTGATATGTTTCAAGAAAGATTTTGCGGTGGCGGGGACTTTAACGGGCACAGTCATAGCTCTTGCGGCGGCGTTTATGTGGGGGGTGTACACGATTTCGGTGCGGATTGCATTTCGTGAGGTCGACTCCCGCAGCGGTTTTTCGGTGATAAGCATCTACACGGTAGGCGGGCTTTTTGTGCTTGCGCTACTGCGTGGCAGTCCGGGTGACTGCGTCAATATGAGCGCAAAGTCGTGGGCGGTTGTGGTTTTTTCGGGGGTGACGTGCATAGCATTAGCTCATGTGCTGTACTATGCGGCGATGAGGCGTATCGGGGCGACGATTCCTGCGCTTGTGATATTGGCGCAGCCATTCGGTGTTATTGCGATTTCAAGGGTGGTCTTTGGAGAATCGTTGAGTGTTCTGCAGTTAGCCTCGGGGGCTGTTCTGCTGGCAGGCTCGGCGCTTGCTATCTGGGCTCAGCAACATCTTCGACGTGTTGCGTGAGGGGTTCCGTTATCGCACGAGACTATGGCTTGCGTTTTCTTTGTGAGCGTTCCTTTTTTGGTTTGGCTGGGACATCAGGGACGTTTTTTTCGGGCAGCCACTTTGCGAGTCTGTTCTTGATGCGAGTGTACTCAGGGTCCTTTGCGAGGTTGTTCCATTCGAGCGGGTCGTTATTGTGGTCGTATAGCTCTTCGGTGCCGTCACTGTAACGAATGTATCGCCAGCGTTCGGAGCGTAGCGAATGGTTGTTTCTGCCATGCGTCGTGAGGGCTGGTCGGTCCCATTTTGCATTGGGGTCCTTGAGTAGCGGCAGGAGGCTTTTTCCTTGCAGCTCTTGTTTCGGGGCGAGATTGCATAGATCGATGAGTGTCGGATAGAGATCGAGCATGGTGACAGGGCGGGGGCATCGCTGGCCGGGCCGGGTGACGCCGGGCGCGACGACCATCAGCACGTTGTGCGTTGCCTCTTCCCAGAGGGCGAATTTTCGCCAGTGGAGTTTTTCGCCGAGGTGCCAGCCGTGGTCGCTCCAAAGTACGATGACAGTATTATCAGCATACGGACTCTTATCGAAAGCATCGATTACCCGGCCCACGCAGGTATCCACAAAGCTGATAGATGCGAGGTAGCCCTGGACGGCTTTTTGCCATTGCTTGTGCTCGATGACGTTCTTGTGGTCCCTTTCGGGCCTGGCAAATTGTCTGCCTATCGGGGGGACATCATCGAGGTCATTTTCGTTGACGTTGGGCAGAGTGACTTTATCCAAGGGGTACATATCGAAATATTTGGGTGGCACGTACCAGGGCAGATGAGGGCGGAAGAATCCGCAGCCGAGGAACAGCGGTTTGTCGTGCTTCTTGCGGAGTTCTCCGATCGCCCAGGTTGCGACTTTCGAGTCGCCCATCTCGTTGTCTGGGACGTCCACGGGGCCCCAGTCGAAGTGTGACGTATTCGGGATGCCGTTTAGGGGTCGATTCGGCGGCATAGGGTCTTCGGGCTTGTTCTTTTGCTGAGATGGGAAATAGTCGTGCCAGGAGGGCGGGTCTGGGAAGGCTCCGTGGTATATTTTTCCGCCTCCAATGGCGTGGTAGCCGTGAGCCATAAAGTGCTGCGGTATGGTGACGGCGCTGCTGAGGGCAGGTGACTTTCTCCAGGGCTGTGGATTGTGATAGACGCCGGAGGTTGAGGGCGGAATTCCCGTCATAAGACTGGCTCTTGAAGGGTTGCAGGCCGGTGCTGAGCAGTGCGCGTTAGTAAAGAGGACGCCTCGCTGGGCGAGACGGTCAAGGTTTGGGGTTTTGACATCGGGATGGCCGCCGAGACAGCCAATCCAATCATTCAAATCATCGATCGCAATGAAGAGCACGTTGGGTTTGTTTTTTGTCAGGTTAGCGGAAAGAGTAAGATGCGGCATCGCAAGTGTCGTTGCACCGGCTGCCGTTAGCTTTAAGAAATCGCGGCGATTCATAGAACACCTCATATTTGACTACCGTACTTATCGAACGACAGATGCGTTGTAGTTTAGTGAGCGACTTAAGGGCTGTCAAGCTCAGAGGTTGTTCGCTTATCCTGGGACATTCTTTTCAGGTGTTCTTCGATGTTTGCCAGCCTGGCGTTAATCTGGAGTATGGTCAAGGTTCTCGATGTGGAGTAGAGCAGGTACGTAAGTAGAACAGCGATTATGATCAGCGCCACCAGCCCTGTGTCTGAGAAACGTATGAGCCAGAATTCGTCGCTGGTAAGAACGCCATTGACGTTGTTCTTTAACAAGAGGGCCTTCAAATTGTGCATGGCCACAGCATACAGGATTGCAATCAGCCAGCCTATTGCCGCAATCCACTTGAGCTTTCTGAGCCGGGCTTTATGCCTTTCGATGATTTTGCCTGCCGAATTGACGCTTGTATCGGCCGCTTCTGGGGAATCCTTATCCATTTGTTTGAGAAGCTCTTCTTTCAGGTCTTTAGCTGTCATCATCTTCATTTCTCCAATTCTCTTTTGAGAGCGAGTTTGGCGTAATGGATTCTGGATTTGACGGTGCCTGAGCTGCAGTTCAGCACCTCTGCCATATGTTGATATGACATCTGTTCCAGGAAACGCAACATCAGAACCTCTCGGTGCTCGGGCCGTAGCGTTTTCAAACATTGATGGACTCTGGCTGCGTCTTCCGGAGAGAAAACGTCGGCGTCAACGTTATCCGGAACAGGGATATTTTCGTTGAGTTCAGCAAACTTTCTTTTTCTTCTGAATTGCTGATAGACTTTGTTGCGTGCGATGCGGTAGAGCCATGCGGTGAATGCATCGACTTTCTTGAGACCGGATATCCGCCTGATAACAGTTAGCCAGGTTTCTTGAAAGATGTCTTCTGTCATTTCGGGATTCTCTGACAAGTTACTTATGAAATAGCGCAGAGGTCTTTGGTGTCTCTCAATGAGCTCGGCTAAGGCATCCCTGTCACCAATCTGGCAGCGAAGCAGCAAGACTTGCTCTATCAGTTGCTCAGTTGAGTTCATGTGCCGGCCTCAACCTATACAGATGCGCTTTGGAGCGACAAGTTCAACAAATGCGGGACTTTTCTTGTCTTTTGCCCGAAGACGTGCAACTTTTCGAGCAGGCTGCTAAGCCGATTCAAGAAGCATCTTCCAGCGTTTGATATGGCTGTGTTCGTCAGCTTCATCCTTTTCGATTACTTTGCGAGAATCTTCGTCCCAATCGATCGTGCTTAGGAGCTCGGCATAGTGGTGGACGGCCTTTGTCTCGACCCAGATACCGGTTTTCAGGATTGCATTTGTACCGAGCAATCGAGAGCCGAAGCCAAATATGAAACCGACGATCCAATACGCCCATCTGAGTTTGCCAGGTCTGAAGCCGTACTCAAGAAGCTTGACTTGGAAGTCCTGGTAGTGTGTCATCTCGTTGCACATGGCAGCGATTAGCTGACGGTTGAGCTCACTGGGCTCTTTGGTAATCTGGAACTTGTAGATATTGGCGGCCATCAGTTCGAGAGTATGCAGTGTGAGCAGTCCCTTTTTGATGGTACCTATTCTGTCTTCGGGCATTCCATTGCGCAGCGGGGGCCGGATTATGGAGATGTCATAGTCGCTCTTTTGTTGTGGCTGGCGCTCATTCGTTTCCATCTTCTCAAATGCCTCTTTTTAGATTCAGAGTTCAGATCTCTATGTAGTGACTGTAATTATCCGATGGAGGCGTGGATTTGTCAAATAGGGAGCAACGATAGTCTTCCTTTGCGATTTACGATTTGTGCACTTGCATGCTGTGAATTCCTGTTTTCATTATCATTGTTCTCAGGGAAGGACTGTATATGACATGGGACTTGAGGTTCTTAAAGAATATGTTTGTTCTCAGTCGTCTGGTTTTCTGATAGTAACGTTTCTCGAAGCCATTCGGTGTCTGGCGCAACACTTGTGCTAAAATGAGCGCGCTTTTGAAGGCATAGCTTATTCCTTCGGCGGAGCTGGGGCTTATTAAGCCTGCTGCCTCGCCGATTAGTGCAAGGCCCTTTGTACCAGTAGATATCTGGCGTGTACTTAGAGGGCGGAGGATAAAGGCTCCTTTTCTGCGAATGGTCTTTCCAAACTGGAATCCGTAATCTCCTAACCTATTCTTAAGTAGTTCAAATTTGCCAGCTACATCGCGCCTTGGATGAAGTGCGGCCCCAATAATCAAGTGATCTTCCTTGGGAATAGTCCAACAATAATAGTCGGTGATTTCCGGGTCGAATATTGTGGAGAAGTACGGCAATTTGGCGTTTGCCTCGACCCACTCCTGCACTGCGAAATATGTTCTGGGACGTGGGTGATTTGGGAGGGCCTGTTTGCGAACGGCGGATGCTGCGCCGTCAGCTCCAACGAGAATTTTTGCGTGCTGGGTACAGTCTGTGTTGTCGCGGATGAGGCTCAGCTTAAAGAGGCCCTTCTCTGATTCGTAGGATTTGAATCGGCAGCCAAGTTGTATATCGACATCGGGTGGGATCATAGACAGGAGCCAGCTATCAAATTTCTGGCGGTTCATGTTGATGTAATATCTTTGATAATATCTCTCTCTACGGCATTTCACATCGATGGCGCGGACAACGAAGAGCTGAGGGTCAACGAGCACGCTTTTTGGCAGGCCCAGTCCCATTCTGGAGAGCATTGCTTGGGCATCTGGAGCCAAAAGTCCGCCGCAGCACTTTGTGGATGAATTGCCTGGGGGAGCGCTTGTTAGCTGCCTCTTGTCAATTAGCAAGACCTTATAATGACCTGCGAGCAGGCGGGCGAGGGTAGCACCAGCAGGACCAGCACCTATGATAGCTACATCATATAGCACAAGAACTTCTCACCTTCAAATAGAGCAAAAATCCAAACATCAGTGCAAGCGGTGATTGTGCGGCAGATGTACGGATTTGTCAAATGGAGCATTTATTGAATCGCCGGTAAATGACAAAAAACTTGCGAAAGGAGAGGCTGGTAGTTATCCTATTGGATTCGTTTTGTGGTCGAAATTGTATTGCAGGAATCTGATTACGGGAAATTGGCGATGAGTTTATCTGTGAAAAATCCGGGTCTATCGGAACTTGATGAGGTTTGTGTCCAAACGATTCGGTTTCTTTCCGTGGAAGCCGTACAAAAGGCGAATTCGGGTCATCCTGGTATGCCGATGGGGATGGCGCCGGCGGCGTACGTGCTGTGGGCAAGGCACCTGAAGCATAATCCGTCGAATCCGCGATGGCATAATCGTGACCGTTTTGTTTTGTCGGCAGGTCACGGTAGTACTCTGCTTTATTCTCTGCTGTACTTGACCGGGTACGGGATAAGCCTGGAGGAACTGAAGAACTTTCGGCAGTGGGGCAGCAGGACGCCCGGTCATCCGGAGTATGATCCGGAGCATGGAGTTGAAGTCACGACCGGGCCGCTGGGACAAGGGGTTTCCAACGCTGTTGGCATGGCAATAGCGCAGAAGTATCTGGCGAACTATTTCAACCGGGATGGTTTTGCCGTGATCGACTATAAAATCTATTGTTTAGCAAGTGACGGTGATTTGGAGGAAGGGGTAGCTTCGGAAGCCAGCTCGCTGGCGGGACATTTAGGCCTGGATAACCTGATTGTCATTTACGATGACAATCACATAAGTATCGATGGGCCTACGGAGCTTGCATTTACGGAAGACAGGGCCAAGCGTTTTGAGGCATACGGCTGGCACGTTCAAGTAGTGGGCGGGGACGGCAACGATATGGCTGCATTCGAGAAGGCTCTGGAGAATGCGAAGAAAGAGGAGGGCCGGCCATCGATTATCAACCTGCGGACACATATCGCTTACGGTAGTCCGAATTTTCAGGATAAGGCCAAGGCGCACGGAGCTCCTCTGGGCGAGGACGAGATTAAATTGATTAAAGAGAGGATCGGGTGGGACCCGGAGAAGAGCTTCGATGTCCCTGCGGAGGCGCTGACTCACATGCGAAAGGCGGTCGAGAAGGGTAAAGAAGCAGAAGCTGCGTGGGATAAGATGTTTGCCGATTATGCCAAGAAGTATCCGGAGCCGGCTCGGCAGTTTCGTGATGCTGCTGCGGGGAAGCTCTCGGTGGACCTTGATGAGATTCTGCCGAAGTTTGAGGCGGGTAGCTCTATCGCGACGCGCAAGGCCTCGGGGAAGGTGCTGGATGCGGTGATGCCAAAGCTGCCCTTGGTCATGGGCGGCTCGGCGGATTTGACGCCTTCCAATAATACGAACTTTGTGGGGGCGGAAGATTTCCAGAAGGATGTGCGGGGCGGCAGGTATTTGCGGTACGGTATAAGAGAACACGCGATGGGCGCGATAATGAATGGGATTTCCGTGAGTGGTTTGGCCAGGGCGTACGGCGGGACGTTCTTGGTGTTCTCGGATTATATGCGTGGTGCGGTTCGCGTGGCGGCACTTTCGAAGTACCCGACGATATTTGTGTTTACACACGACAGTATCGGTATCGGCGAGGATGGGCCGACGCATCAGCCGGTCGAGCATATTGCGGCTCTTCGGGCGATGCCGAACTTGATCGTGATTCGTCCGGCTGATGCTAACGAGACTGTGCAGGCGTGGAAGTTTGCGCTTCAGTATCGGGATGGTCCGGTGGCACTGCTTTTTACGCGGCAAGGGCTGCCGATTCTGGATCAGGCCAAATATGGTTCTGCGGAAAACCTCAGTAAGGGCGCTTACGTTCTGGTTGGGGTGGATAAGCCTGACGTGCTGCTTTTGGCGACCGGGTCGGAGGTTTCGGTCGCGTTGTGTGCGGCTGAGGGGCTAGCAAAGGAGGGGATAAAAGCGCGGGTGGTTAGTATGCCTTGCTGGGAGCTGTTCGAAAAACAGCAGCAACAATATAGAGATTCGGTTATTCCGCCCGATGTTAAAGCGAGGGTGGGTATTGAAGCGGGGGTCGAATTGGGGTGGCACAAGTGGTTAGGACAGAAGGGAGTCTTCATCGGGATGTCGTCCTTTGGTGCGTCTGCACCAGGTAAAGTCTGCTTCGAAAGGTTCGGCATAACGGTAGACAACGTTATAGAAGCGGCGAAAAAGTCGATAGTGGATACTTGATAGAATTGATTAGAGGAGATTCTTCGCTCCACGTTGTTTCGCGTCTGAGGGGCAAGCCCCCCAATGAGGTAGGGGCAAGCCCCCCAATGAGGTAGGGGCAAGCCCCCCAATGAGGTAGGGGCAAGCCCCCCAATCAGGTAGGGGCAAGCCCCCCAATCAGGTAGGGGCAAGCTCAGAATGACATTCTTGCTTGGCTGGACTCTGCATGACAAAAGGGGGGCCGCGCCAAAAACATCCTCGCTTGAAAGGTTTTGATGGGTTATAGTGTGGTTTCAGTGTAAGGGCCTATGGACCTTAGACGGGACAAGACGGTTTCGGAGATAATCTCCCGGCTGGGCAAGCCCGATAAGGGGGCGGTCAAGGTCGAGGGGACATGGGGGTCGTTTGCGCGCCTGCTGGTGGCACATATATCGAAGGCGCTTGGTCGGCCGATTCTCTGCGTTTGTCCGCATATTGACGATGCCGACAAGGCCGTGGATGATCTGCATACGTTCGGGGCTGAAGATATCGAGGCTCTTGCAGCATGGGAGGGCGAGGAGGAACTGGTAGACGCTACGGATGAGACCAGGGCCCAAAGGCTTAAGCTCGTATCTCGTATCTCACATCTGGTATCTCATTCGGTTTCGGATAGACTCATTATTCCGGCCCCGGTACAGGCGCTTTGTCAGCCGATACCGAAGCCGCAAGCATTGGAGGACAGCTGCCTTCGATTGGAGATAGACAAAGCGATGTCGCCGGAGCAGGTTGTTGAGTGGCTGGTAGACAATAGCTTTGAGCGTGTGGAGCGAGTTGATTTGCCGGGTCAGTTTGCCCGCAGAGGAGGGATTGTTGACATCTACGCGCCGCTGATTAACGAAAAGGTAATCAGATTGGCACGTGAGCAGACCAGCGACGGTGAGTCTGTGGATTCCCGCCTCCGCGGCGATGACAAAGGTGGAGTGATTCAGGGTAACAGGCTGGAGAGCGTGTCATCAGGAAGTGCTGAGGCGATTAGGGTGGAATTTTTTGGTGACACTGTAGAGAGTATCCGTGAAATTAATCTTGATACTCAGCGTTCGAGCCAGCAGATAGAGAGTGTCAATATTGTTTCGACGGTTTGTGGAGGGGCAAGCGAGGGCAGAGAGCTCTTTGTGAATATCCTGCCGGAAGACACTATCGTAGTCTTTGAGGAGCCGAGTGACATTGAAGAAGTAGCGAATGTGTTTCTGGATAGGGTCGAGGGGGCGAGTCGGCTTTATAGCTGGGCTGATATATATGAAGCTGCGGAGAGATTTACGCAGCTACATATATGCAGGTTTGCCACGGCTGAGCCGGGGGACTTTCTCAAGGTGAATGTAAGGAGTGTGCAGCAGTTTGAGCGGAAGGCGACATCCTTGTGGGCGGGGCATAAGGCAGCACTGGAGGAATTAGTGGAAGAGGCGAAGCAGGGCAAAAAGGTGCTGCTTTACTGCGAGAGTCCGGCTGAGGTCACGCGGGTGGGCGAGATTGTGAGGGAGGTTAACAGGAAGATTCCGGCGAATTTTGAGCTGCCTTTGGGATTTATTCATCAGGGCTTTGTCATTAATTCCGTTGATACGATTGTAACAAGTCATCACGAGCTGTTTGGGCAATACGCGCTGCGGAGAAGAGGCAGACCAATGCGGGCAGCGGCGCCAGTTGATAGTCTCTCTGATCTGCAGCAAGGTGACTATGTTGTGCACGCTTCGTATGGCATTGGCAAGTTTTTGGGGATAAACGCGATACAAGAGAAGGGCGGTACGAGTGAGTACCTTACTATTGAGTATGCGGACGGAGTCAAGATACAGGTTTCGGTGCGCAATATTGCGCTGGTCCAGAAGTACATAGGGACAAGCCCAAAACGGCCGAAGCTGAGCAAGGTCGGCTCGAAAAGATGGCAAAAACAGAAAGAAAAGGTTGCTCGCTCTGTGCGTGACCTGGCGGCAGAATTACTTGAGGTTCAGGCGAGGCGTCAGACGATGGGCGGCATTGAGTTTGCGGAGGACTCAAACTGGCAGGCTGAATTTGAAGAGTCTTTCCCTTATCAGGAGACGCCGGATCAAATAACAGCCGCTGAACATATCAAGGGGGATATGCAGGAATCGGTGGCGATGGACAGACTGCTGTGTGGTGACGTGGGCTACGGCAAGACGGAACTTGCGATGCGTGCCGCGTTTAAGGCGGTCGAGAACGGCAGGCAGGTTACGGTGCTTGTGCCGACGACGGTGCTGTGTGTTCAGCACGGCAGGACTTTTACCGAACGGTTTGCAGATTTTCCGATTTGCATCGAGGTTCTGAACCGGTTCAAGACGCCAAAGCAGGCAAGGGACATAGTTGCGCGAGCTAAGGCGGGAAGAGTTGACATACTGATCGGGACGCATCGGCTTTTGAGCGGTGACGTGGGATTCAAAGATTTGGGGCTCTTGATAATTGATGAGGAGCAGCGGTTTGGAGTCGAACATAAAGAACGTCTCAAGAAGCTGCGCGTGAATGTTGACGTTCTTACGATGACGGCTACGCCGATTCCACGGACGCTGCACATGTCACTTTTGGGCTTACGTGACATAAGCTCTCTTGCGACGCCGCCGTTGGACAGGCGGAGCATAGTGACAAGCGTGACTCCGTACAATAAAGAGCTTATCAGAAAGGCAATTTATCGCGAATTGAATCGTCAGGGACAGGTATTTTTTCTGCATAACAGGGTTAAGACGATTGAGAAGAAGGCCTGGGAGATTCAAAAGCTGGTTAGCGATGCGAAAGTCACTATCGCACATGGGCAGATGCCAAAGAGCGAACTCGAGACGGCGATGATAGACTTTGTGCTGGGCGAAACGGACGTGCTTGTGTGTACGACAATTATTGAATCCGGGCTGGATATTCCGAACGCAAACACGATTTTCATAAACGATGCGGACAGGTTCGGGCTGGCGGAGATGCATCAGCTCCGGGGCAGGGTCGGCAGATACAAGCATCGGGCGTATGCGTATATGCTGCTCCCGGTTTCAAGGCCGATTACGCCGACGGCGGCAAAGCGATTAAAAGCTATCGAAGAATATTCGCATTTGGGGGCGGGCTTCAGGATCGCATTGCGGGACTTGGAGATTCGAGGGGCGGGTAATATATTAGGGCCTGAGCAATCGGGGCATATTCAGATGGTGGGTTATCAGATGTATTGCGAGCTGCTGGCAAATGCAGTCAAGCAATTGAAGAACGAGCCGGCGGAGGCGATACCGACGGTGGTTGTCGATCTGGGATTTGCCACGTATATACCGAAGAACTACCTCCCTCTCGACAGGCACCGGATGGATGTTTATCGCAAGATTGCCATTGCAAGGAGCGGCGAGGATTTGAAGCAGATAGAAAGTGAATTGGCCGATGTCTATGGGCCGGTGCCGGACGAGGTCACACTGCTGCTGGAATTAGCTGATTTGCGAATTGCGGCGAGCAAGTGGGATGTAAAAAGCATAGTCGCTTCCGGAGAGGATTTGGTGTGTTCGTTTGCAAGAGAGCCGGACGTCAAAGCCAATGCTCTATTTGCAAAAGTGTCGGGGAAGATTAGGATGCCCGAGCCCAAGACGGTATACTTGCGTCTGCCAAAGAATTACTTTGAGCCGAGAACACTGATGACCGTGCTGCGAAAGGCTCTTAACCGCTGATTTCGGCGAGAGCGCAGAGGAAAATAGGAATTAGAAGGGATGAAATGAGCGAGGGGAACGAACAAAAGAAGAAACAATTGGGTTCAGTAGTGGGACCCCGCCTTGCGGGAACCCAAGTCAGAGTACTCGCAGGTGTTTTGGTTGTCTTGGCACTTTCCTGTGTTCTGATAGCTGTCGTGCAAGATAGAATTCGAACGCATTCTTGGAGGCGGTCTTCCGGCACTGATCTGACGGGTCTGGGCAAGGCAATGCAGATTTACGGAAAGGATTCTGAGGGCAAGCTGCCTGCGGCCGGGCAGACAGGTGGATTGAAGCGGAAGGGAGTAAATTATCGAAGGCCGAGGGCTGAGGCGGATTTAGAGTATTGGCTCAAGAATATGGTCCTGTATCACCGTTTCACGGATAAAGAAGTAGCTGCCGGGACGGGGCTGACGGAGAAGGAAATTGTGGCGGCCAAGGATAGATTTAACATCCGGATAGACAATCGGCCAGAACGCAAGAAGGATGCGCCATTGCTGGTGCTGCCGTATCCGGGTGGGCGTCATCCGCGGATTGGATTCTTGGAGGGAGCGATCGATCCGCAGCGGGAGACGAAGTTTAGTGTGTTTACGCCTTGGGACCCGAAAAGCTACGTGGTTGTGGATGTGCCGGAGGCTATATGGTCGAACTTAGGGCTTACATATTTAGCTCATACACATATTGATACAGTATGGACCAAGCAGGGGATCGAACTTGCGAAGCTGGAATGGAATCGGCATCCGGACGGGAGGCTGGATATTGAGCGAGAGCTTCCTAATGGGATTGCGTTTGGCGTGAATGTCAAGCCGACGCGCGAGGCGGTGCGGATGGAGATGTGGCTTAAGAATGGGACGAAGCAGCGGCTGAGCGATTTGCGAATACAGATATGTGTGATGCCGAAGATGGCGGCGGGCTTTTCTGAGCAGAGCAACGAGAATAAGGTGTTCAGGGATCCTTACGCTGCCTGCCGAAGCAGCGACGGCAAACGATGGATTATTACCGGGTGGGAGAACTGCCACCGACCCTGGGGCAATGAGCGGTGCCCGTGCTTTCATTCGGACCCGAAGTTTCCTGATTTAGAGGCTGGTCAGACGCATCGGCTGCACGGGTGGCTGTCCTTTTATGAGGGAACAGATATTGAGGCCGAGTTCAGAAGGATCGAACAAACCGGCTTGTGGAAAATAGTAGATTCAGCAACAGAAGGCACAGAGCAGAAATCAGAAATAGAATAAAGGAAAAATGCGCAGTACAAATGCAAATGTAATCGAAGCAGAGAATAACACTCAGAACCAGAAGCCGAAAATGTACGCGCTGGCGATGGCTTCGGTGTTGCTTGGTGTTCTGGGCTTCCTACTCCTTGCCTCGAGAATCTTCATATTGATCTATCCCAACCGGGTAGAGGTGCTGGTTCAGAATATCATGGGCCTACTGGCGATTCTGGGTCTTATTCTTGCTCTAATTGCTCTTGCGTGGATTTCGCGATCGGCCGTAATATCAATGTCACTCGGCCTTTTGGGCTTTCTTTTAGGCACTTTGGCAGGCATGTTTCATCGGAGGCTCTGGACCAACTACACGTTCCAACGAATCACTGCTCTACTGGGAATTTGTGCTCTGATTTGTGGTGTTTTGATTGCGGTGCAAAGACTTGGACGCACCGCCAAGGCAAAAGGCCTTGTAATACAAGGCGCCTGCGCCCTTTTTTCAGTAGTGATGACAGGCGTGATCTTATCCTTTTGGCTGGCCTTGACTTACCATCCACCCTCATTCGTGCTGTGGTCGCCGGTTAGATTCAATCTATCCCGTCTTGGAAGGGCGATGTTAATCTACGCTCATAGAAATGGTCGATACCCAGAGCCAAATCAATGGTGTGACTTGCTTTTGAAAAGTGGCGAAGTGAAGCTGGAACACTTCGTTTATCCATCTTTCGAACTGCGCCGGCGGAGAGGATGGAAGAAATTGTTTTCGTGGCCCGCGCCGAAAAGCGGGCGGTGCCATTTTGCAATGAATCCCAACTGTAAGTTGAATTCACCACCGGATACTGTAATGTTGTTTGAGAGCAAAGAGGGCTGGAACAGATTCGGGGGTCCGGAACTTGTAACGACAAGGGGGCACGATGGACAATGGTGCATTATTCTGTACGCTGATACGCAGCAGCCTGCCACGAGACTGGAATGCGTTGGGCAATTAAACTGGGCAGGTGAGAAGAACAAGAATGGGCCAGCAGGATCAAAAAGCAACAATATTGAATGAGAAGGAGACCGGAAATGAGTAAGTGGAGTCGACGTAGTTTGGTGGTGGCTTTGGTGATACTTTCTACGGCAGGCGTGAGCTGGTCGGCGACTCAGAAGATCGAGCCACTCAAGATTGGTCAGAAAGCACCTGACTTTAATCTGCCGGGTGTCGATGGGCGAAACTACAAGCTGGCGGATTTTGCAAAGGCAGACATCCTCGTCGTAATCTTCACGTGCAATCACTGTCCAACGGCACAGGCGTACGAGGAGCGGATCAAGAAATTGGCGGCTGACTACAAGGACAAGGGTGTTGCGGTGGTTGCCATTTCGCCGAACGACCCCAGAGCGGTGCGGCTCGATGAATTGGGCTACTCTGACATGAGCGATTCGTTCGAGGAGATGAAGATTCGCGCAAGCGACATGGAGTTCAAATTTCCATATCTTTACGATGGAGACGCGCAAAGTGTTTCGCGAGCTTACGGTCCGGTTTCGACGCCGCATGTATTCATCTTCGACAAAGAACGCAAGCTGCGTTTTGTCGGGCGAATCGATAACGCAGAGAAGCTCGAACGAGTCAAATCCCACGATACTCGCAATGCGATTGAGGCGCTACTTGCAGGAAGAAAAATTCCCGTTGAGAACACCAGGACGTTCGGTTGCTCAATTAAGTGGTCGAGCAAGCGGGATTCTGTGAGAAAGGGCTTCGAGGTCTGGGCGAAGGAAAAGGTCACGCTCGAAACGATTGATCTGGATGGCGTTAGAGAACTTGCCAAGAATGACTCAGACAAGCTGCGATTAGTGAACGTTTGGGCGACATGGTGCGGGGCGTGTGTGATAGAATTCGAGGAGCTGATTGCCATTAACCGGATGTACAGGCGGCGGGATTTTGAGCTGATTACTATCAGCGGCGATTCAGCGGCGAGAAGAGACAGAGTGCTTTCGTTTCTCAAGAGCCGGCAAGCATCGTGCAAGAACTACCTGTTTGATTCCGAAGACAAATACGCGCTTATGGAAGCTTTGGACAAAGAATCGCTGGGCGGCATTCCGTATACGCTTCTGATCAAGCCTGGAGGCCAGATCATGTACCGCCGTTTGGGCCTGATAGACCCGCTCGAACTTAAGAAGGTGATTGTCGGACACCTTGGACGCTATTACGAATAGATGAGGGGGCGGGTACCGAACGAAGACGGATTCCGGAGAATAACAGATGGGCAGGAGATAGGTTATGTGGAGCAGGACAGGTAATATGGCAGTTGTGATCTTAGCGGGCGTATTGGTTGCAGATTGTTATGGTGGGCCTTCAAGCAAAGAAGGCAGGTCGCCGTTGGATGAGTTGCCGCCATATATGGAGCGAGTGACGCATTTTGGACAAAGGGCGGACTGGTCGCACGACGGCAAGCGCATTTTGTTTATCGAGAAGACGTTTGGTGACGTATATGAAGTGGAGCTTGAGACGGATATTATTCGTCCGATGACGCACCATTACTTCCACGAGGGGTACACGCGCGCATTGTATCTGGTCAATGGCGATATTCTGCTATCGGGGGCAAGGCAGTTTGATGCAAGAGACCCGTGGCCGAGCCGAAGTGAGAAAAATGCAGAGCTGTGGGTACTGAAGAAGGACCTCTCGGGTGCACCTGTGCCATTGGGCGAGAAGTGCTCCGAAGGCCCGGCGGTCTCACGTAAGCGCATGCACGTCGCGTGGACACAGGGCGGAGCGTTCTACCGGGGCGACATAGTCTACGTAAATGGCAAGCCTGAATTGGTGAACAAGAAGAAGATTTTAGACAGGCGGGATTTGGCTTTTGAGACGGGACTTGAGACACAGAACTTTCGGCCACCGGACGAAAAGGAGCTCATATTCAGCGCTTACGGCTATCAGGGCACAGAGGTTATGGGGCTGGATATCGAGACAGGCAAGGTAGTGAACTACTCGAAGGCCCCGGGTCAATACGATGAGCCTGAAGGTATCTTTCCTGACGGTAAGTATACGCTGGTCGAGTGCGACAAGCACGATACGAAGGGGACGCAACACGTGGACATTTACAAGCTGGCTCTGGACGGATCGGGCAGGACAGAGCGTCTGACATTTTTCGCGGACTATCGTGGCTACAAGTCTTCCAATCCTGTGGTGAGCGATGACGGCCGATATATGGCGTTTCAATTTGCCAAAATGGGCGACCCAGCCGGCGTGGGACGAGGCATTTTGATTCTTGATTTGAAGATGTATGAGAGGATGAAAGAATCCGCGGTCAAATAGGCCGGAGTGATACGGTTGAGGTCAGACCAATACAATGGGCCATGCAAAATCTTCTCGTCGTAGCTTGCTGACACGATCGAGGTGAGACTTTGGCCGAAACAGGTGTGAGGAACCTGCCTTCAGGATTGGAAAATAAGAATTGCAATCTCATGGATTTGCGTTTAGATTAGCTGGCTGTAATTGCCAACAGGAAGAAATAGCCTATTTTTATGGTATCGAGGAGCAAGTTATGGCCGATGGAGAGCCAACGCGTGAAGAAGCTTTGGCGCTTTTGAGAGAATACAACAAGAATGAAGGGCTGATTAAGCACGCAGTGGCAGTTGAGGGTGTGATGCGTTATTGTGCGCGAAAGCGTGGTGAGGATGATGAGAAATGGGGCGTGATAGGTCTGGTGCACGACCTGGACTACGAGCAATTTCCGGACCAGCATTGTCGTAAGACCAAGGAGATTCTTCGTTCGCACAATTGGCCTGATGATTACATCCACGCCATTGTGTCGCACGGCTGGGGTATATGTACGGACGTCGAGCCGCAAAGCGAGATGGAGAAAATACTCTACGCTATCGATGAACTTACCGGGCTGGTAGTAGCTACAGCATTGGTGCGGCCAAGCAAGAGCGTTATGGATATGAGGGTAAAATCCGTCAAAAAGAAATGGAAGGATAGGTCCTTCGCAGCGGGCGTGAATCGGGAGGTAATTGAAAAAGGCGCGGAGATGTTAGGCGTGGAATTGGGTGAACTTATGGAAGATACAATTATGGGCATGCGTGAGGTAGCCGACGAGATTGGTCTAAGGGGTAACCCGGAAATGTCGGGATAAGTCTCCTGGCTTCGAGGGGTTATTTTTGTGCGGGACCAGAGTGATGATGGGAGATTAAGTATGAAGAGAGAACAACTTGTCTTTGGTGCGATGGTGTGCATGTTTGCTCTATTGGTATTCCTTTTGTGGCAATTGGCCTTCATGCGTCTTTGGTTATATCACAGCCAGAATCGTAACCTCAGGCCGGCTGACTATGCAGTGCGTTTACTGACTGCGAACGAGTACGAACAGCTCATGGATCCCAATGTACGAGAGGTGGATGTTGCCGACGGGCCTCAGACGATTGTCAAGATAGGTGAGGCGGATTGGGAAGCGAGAGCGAAGTCAAGGTATAAATCTGCCTATAATGGAAAATACTATGTCGAGGTTACAACCAAAGGGGCAGCGCACGCCATGTGGTACCTTTATGACATTTTTGTGCCCGCTGTGATATTTTCGTTGGGAGCGTTGCTGTTTCTTGTGGCCTATCATTCTGTGGGAAAAAAACGGGAGAAGGCGGTAGAAACGTAATTTGGTGGTTTGGCCGACCGGCTTTTGGATGTTTTTTACGGAAGGCGTAAGACAAGGAACAGAATCGGCGAGCGAAGTTTATGGTCAATGCAGAAAGAAGTTGCGATCGGCTGAGGGCGGGGTTGGGCTGGTCTGTTTTGGCTTTGCTGCTCGTTAGTAGCTGTGGTAACAACGAGTCGGCTTCGAGCCAAGATGAAGCGGAACGTATTGCTTTTGCAAAGAAAGCACGGCTTCCGGGGGTGCTGGCAGTGGGAGGCGAGACTATAAGCTGGGATCAAATGGCCAGGACGGTGGTAGAAGGTAGCAAGCCTGTACTGCTAATCGAATATCTTAGGCCGCTTGCCCAGGCAAGCGATCTTGCGCAGTTCAAAGGGCTGGCCAGGCCCAAGTTCGAAGAGATTCTTACGGTCAGGATGAGGGGCATTCTGCTCTATCAAAAGGCCAAAAGTCATTTTGGAGAGAAAACAGACGAACTTATGGAGAGAGCTATGGATGCAGAGTGGAGAAGATTTGTACTGCGCTTCGGGGGCGATGAGGCCAGTGCTGAGGAGGGCCTTCGACGCATGGGAATGACTCGGCAGAGCTTTCGGGAGCAGCGGACAAGACTAATTCTTCGTGAATCTTATATAGCATTAAAGTTGGGTGGCTACAGGCCTATCAGTCACAGGGAACTGGTCAAGTGCTACGATGAGATGAAGGAAGAATATTTCGCCATACAGCCGATGTTAAAGTTCCGGCTGATCGATATCCAGCCTGGGAAATTGGACATTGAACAGGCCGATATGGACCAGCTCGAGCGAGCCAGAGAGCTGGCCGAAAAATTGGTCGAGCGACTGAAGCAGGATGAAGATTTTGGGGAATTAGCGAAGCAATATTCACACGGGCATAGGAGCCTTTTTGGCGGGCTGTGGGACCCGGTGCACCCCGAGTCGTTGGCCGAGCCCTATGATATTCTTGCGACTGAGGCTGAGAAAATTGAGCCAAGCCAAATTTCAGAACCGATTGAAGTGGAGGGGCACATCTTCATAATGAAGCTGGAAGAGAGGCGCTCTGAGGGCTATGAGCCGCTCGAAGAAGTTCAAAGAGAAGTGGAACGCAAGATTATTATCGACCGTCAGAAAGAAGCTATCGACAAACTAAATGCCGAAATGTCGCAGCAGGTGGCATTGGGCCAAAAGGATGAATTCATAGATTTTTGCCTGGAAAGAATCTACGAAAGCATACGCCAAAAGGGACAGGAGTGAAAAGGCAGAGTTGCGATATAGCTTCGGGCAAGTGGTCTGAGTGACTTGTCAGAGTTAATCTATGGAAATAGTGGCACACGGAATCGACCTTGTGGATTGTCCGCGGATAGAAGGGATGGTAAAGCGGCACGGCGAGCGTTTCGTTAATCGGGTATTTACGAGGGCAGAGCAGGCATACGCCGATGCCAATAAGGACAGGATCGAGAAGCTGGCGGGACGTTTTGCAGCGAAGGAAGCTGTTCTTAAGCTGATGGGGACGGGGTGGCGGGGCAAGATTGCGTGGACGGATATCGAGGTAGTCAACAATGCCGCGGGCCAGCCGGGGGTTACGCTTTCGGGAGAGGTCAAGAAGGTTGCCGAGGGGCTTGGCATCAAGCACGTAAGCGTTAGTATCACACATACGGCGAATTTTGTGATAGCGTCGGCGGTTGCAATAGCGGAGAAAGGTCAGCCACAAACAGGCGCATAGAGTTGTTAGAAAATACTTTATTTTTATAAATTTTCGAGGTCGGCTAAATCCTGATATCTGCCGCTCGCTTTTTTGTTTTTCTTTAAATCTTCGAGGGATATAAAATTTATGTCTATATCATCTATAGTTACAGCTTTTTTGTTCGCATAACATTCCGTGAACTCAACGCCATCTATAGATGTTAGAATTTCTATGCGTAGCGGAGGATTTCCCAACCTTATATTTTTTTCTTTTTCTAAGAACAATTCTTCTTTTAACTCAGGGGTACTAAAACCGAATTCCCTTAGGGCTTCAACAGTTTTATGGGCATTATCTTCAGACATGGCGATCCAGATATCCATATCTCCGGTAGCCCGAGGGTATCCGTAGAGAGCAACGGCATAGCCACCGACTACTAAATACTCAACCCTTTTTGAGTTGAGTAATTGTAAAAGTTCTTTGAAGTCTTTCGGTAGACGGATCATAGCCAAATATAATTCTCCTTAATTGTTCTAAGGCCTCGATTCTTTCAAGATAAGGCTTTTTCCGCCAGTAATTATGGTCGTCGGCGTCATGTATCGAAGTTATTTTTAGAGCTGTTTTATCCATTTGTGGTTACCTCTGCCGTAGAGATACCATACAACTTTCCAAAAATCAAGTAATTTGTTTATCTAACGTCGAGCATCCAGAGCGGAGTTCATTTGCTGGGCCCGCCGCGGCGGGCTCCGCCTTACGCGGACTGCATTGTCTTTCAATTTCAATCTCTTAAAGCACATAACGCACTGCTCAGGATCGCCGAGGAACGAGGTGTATCTTGGAGCAGATTGTTCGCCGTCGGTTTGTCGATATCGTTAACATGGATTAGTCGATAGTAATCTTGTAGCGTAAAGCGATAGACCTTGCCGTCTCATCCAGTTCGGCTGGTGGCAGAGTCCGTAGTTCATGCATCACAGCCTTTGAGACCGGGAATCCCCAACGGACAAAGTAGGAACTGAGGTCGACGCTCGCTGCCACACTCAGTTCTCGAACGAGAAAATCCACCTTTTCCTGTTCGCTGCCCGGTGGTTTCCCGGCCCTTGCTTTATGCGCGCATATTTTGAAGAAGCGATAGAAGGGGTCCCAGCCGTAGGTCTTATTGATAATCCTAAGCAAGACCATCATAATCCCATTATCATTCTTGAGCAGCTCATAATCAGCTTTCTTTGCAAAGTAATAAGTGATGCCCCTGCGAAATTCATCCTCATGTGTATCTTCCTTATCATATTCAAGCTTCAGCGTATCATAAGCATGGAGTGCGAATACGTCAGCCCAGCATTCATTGTCACCGTCGCCGAGTTGATAGGCATGCTTGTGTGCGGAGGCCACAAAATCGTGTCCGAGTTCATGTGTCAATCCCCAGCCGGGATGGCCTAATTCGTTGAAATCCTTGAGAACAACCGGTACGCGGTCTCTACGGATAAGTATGGGATTACCTGAACATAGGTGGTATTCGCATCGGTCTACGACCACAAAGCTGATTTTTTTGCCGCCATACGGAACATTCGAGGCCAGTTGTGCGTGTGTCTTGTAAACGGTGTCAAGATCCTCGATGGCCTTTGTTGGTCTGCGTAACTGCAGAAAAGCGTCTGCCGGCAGGTTAAGCACCACGTGCTCTGCCTCAATTGCAAAGTTGTGGGATCTCTGATGTCTTCGCACAAACGCATGGACGTTTTGATCAGTTGTTTCTGCGAGTCTGAACAGCTTGGTTGGCCTGGGACACCATGGGATTAGTGCACCCACCTGAAATGTAGCTGGGAGACGTACCCCTTTATCACTTTGCTCCCACACGATGTCATTCACAAACTCGACACCTAGTTGACGGCCGAGCACGTTTAGTGGAAAGTCCTCTATCTTCAATGTGGGGTTACATTGAGACCAGAACCAGCCGAGGCCGGCCATAAGCAACCCACCGCCCTCTTCAACAAACCGGCAGATGGTCTCCGCTTCGTTTGCGTCCATGAGTCGGGCATGGGGCCGTGCGAT
>SMTZ1_10000148_pt1 | contig 74486 bp, 67 predicted proteins | sample DeeMarSWOR136_30_FD_25667 | JGI IMG/M metagenome (IMG submission 25667) | reverse complement strand
GGCCTTCTTCACTCACGCGGCGTCGCTGCGTCAGGGTTTCCCCCATTGCGCAAGATTCCTCACTGCTGCCTCCCGTAGGAGTCTGGACCGTGTTCCAGTTCCAGTGTGGCTGGCCGTCTTCTCAGACCAGCTAGCCATCGTAGCCTTGGTAGGCCTTTACCCTACCAACAAGCTAATGGCACGCGGGCCCCTCCTTAAACGCCAACTTTCACGAAGAGGTCAGCTTTCATCTCGAGAACCATGATTCTTGAGACTATATCCGGTATTAGCCCACCTTTCGGTGGATTATCCTAGATTTAAGGACAGGTTACCCACGCGTTACTCACCCGTGCGCCACTTTACTCTCTTGAGCAAGCTCAAGATTTCTTGTTCGACTTGCATGTGTTAGGCGCGCCGCCAGCGTTCATTCTGAGCCAGGATCAAACTCTCAAATTGAACCCTTATAGGGTACTAATGCTATAACCAAAACAACACCCATAATCGGTATTCACTATTTAGTTTTCAAAGAACGCCATTTTGTATTATAACTTTCTTCTTTTTTTCTGTCAACCTATTTATTTTACATTTTTTGTAAAAATGTTTTTATTTTTTTATTTTAACATTATTATTTCAGAGCTGTCAAGGGCGATAACCGCCTGTTCTCTTTAGGCATTTTTTGTAGACATTTTCTAGCAACATCTTTAGCAGCTCTTATAGTGCGCTCACCAGTACCTCCTTGTCAATACCTTCTTTTCTCCTCATCGGTAACACCCTCCCGACAATAACGCATTTAAAGCTTAGTTACTGCATTAAAATCATCTTCAACAAATCTTTTATAAATCATTGTGAAAAGATACAGAGAAAACTCTTTATCTATTATAGCCGCAAACCAATCTACTAAGTGCGGATTTCCTAACTCATCACTCATTATATTAGATCATCTCTTTAGGTCGCAATGGGCTATATCATGGATACGACACCCTTGAATCAGTCTAGTAAGCATCTGAAAAAAATTTGAGATCAGGATTTTTTTCTTCTGAAAGGTGTTCTAAATCTTTACCTGACACTTTAGAAACTACCAAAGCCAAGCCATCTATTTTACGGTAAAAAACTGGAATTCCTTTAATCCCTTTCAATCTCTGGTAGACCCTGTTTTCGCTCCACAAAAGAAATCGTCGCACAGTCTTGCGATATATGAAACCATTTACGCTAAAATCTTTGACAACCCCTTGAATACCATTATCTTCAACCAAACGAATGATCGGTCTTGTACCGCTTGGCTTACATATAACACCTATCTGTTTTTCATCTAAATTCTTTATCGTTAAAGCTCTAAACATGCAAATAAGCCCTACGTTCTTGAAGAAAACTCTGTATTATTGCAACATCTTTTTAGCGTTTAATAGTGAACTTAAACAGAAAGAGGTTCAGAGTAAACTCTATCTTTTCTAACTTGAATTCTGCACAACCTCATTCTCACCACTTTGCAGATACTACCCTCCATGCCTTCATCCCATTTCCATTTGTTCTGAAGCCTTTTTTTAGAGAGATTGAACCGATCTACATGGCCTCGCCTTCATATTACCAGTTTTTACTGGCAATCGATTTGAGATGGCCAGGTCTTTTGCGGAACGCCTTTGGCAAATCATGAAATACGAAAAGTTCTGCCTTGTGGATCATAAAACTGTCGGAGATGTAGTCATAGACCTGGGTGAGTACTTGCAGTTATGGTGGCTGTTAGCGAAAAACTCCACTTCATGAAACAAGACTCTTTTTGGTAGGTACTTACCCCTAATAGCAATAGCGAATAAACACAAAATAAAACCCTACCCATTCCAAGATAGGTATGGTCCTGTTGTTTTCGAGTATATTACCTTGTTGAAACCATCTCTTCAATCAATAAATGTCTTTAACAACGCGATATTAGCTCTTCATGCCGATTTCCAAAATTTTTACTTGACAGAGATTTCTGGTTCAATTAGATTTTGCTTTCCGTGATCTTTAATTGTTTCCGATAGTTATACTACAGAAGATAAACCCATTAGGTACGGTTAAAAGGGGCCTTAGATTTTTTTATTGACAATATAAAATTAAAATAATAGTTACATTACAGCTAAATTATAATCACATCTAGATTACCCCTGACTAAATATTTACCTTATATGGTGAGGAGAAGATTTCATTATGCTTCTATGGACAATAGAAGGCTTAAGATTATTTAAACAACAGAACGATTAAGAAATTTCATTTTTCAGTAAATTTTCAAAAAGGAGGTAAAAAAGTGGCCTTTGAGATTCCCAAAATAAATTACACAGGTAAGGTAAAGGAAATAACCATAGGTGCTGGTGATAAAACGGCTACTGTTGGCGGTAGAGACTGCTATCCCTTTCATCTCTTTGAGGGGAGCATGCCCCACAAGCCCATAATTGCCATGGAGATATGGGATATGGAGCCCGATAGCTGGCCAGAAGCTGTCATCCAGCCATTCAAGGATGTCATTTCCGACCCACCGGCATGGGCTAAGAAGTGTGTCGAGGAATATGGGGCACAGATAATCGTTGTCCAGTTAAAAAGCACTGACCCAAACGATAAAGATAGGCCGGTTGATGAGGCAGCAGATATGGCCAAAAAGATTGTTGATGCAGTGCCGGTGCCGGTTGTCTTCTGGGGGACTGCGGTCAATGAGAAGGATGAACAGGTTCTTAAGAAGATAGCAGAGGTTTGTGAGGGAGAAAATCTCAGCCTGTCCCCTGTAGAAGAAGCTATCCACAAGGGTGTAGGTGCCAGCGCCCTTGGATATAGACACACGGTAGTAGCCTCAACACCAATTGATATTAACCTGGCCAAACAGCTCAATATCTTGCTTGGCAACCTCGGTGTCAAGGATGAGCACCTGCTTGTTGATCCAACCACAGGCGGTCTTGGCTATGGTATCGAGTATGCCTATTCGGTTATGGAAAGGATCACCCAGGCAGGTCTGACTCAGGAGGATGATAAACTCCAAATCCCCATGATTAATAATCTTGGCAATGAGATCTGGAAGTGTAAAGAGGCAGGTTTGCCCAAAGATGAGTTGCCAGAAATGGGTGAGCCTGGCAGAAGGGCTATCCTGATGGAGGCTGTAGGTGCGGTCTGCTATCTACTTGCAGGATCCGATATCCTCATTATGAGGCATCCTGAAGCGATAAACCTGGCCCAGGAAATGATAAATGACCTAATGGGAGAGAATTAATATTCTCATTAACTAAATAAATAGATCAAGAAGGTCTAAAGGATTCATCCTAAGGAGGAAGTCAAAATGGCAGAAGAAGAGAAAGAAGTGAAAAAGGAAGTTGAAAAAAAGAAAGAGAAGGGTGCTCCGAAGAGCATAGATTCGGCAACCTTAAAGATGATTGCCAGGGCTGAGGAGCTCGAGATTGAGACCATCTTTGACAGGGCAGAAAAGATGAAACCCTGTCCCATAGGCAGTGGGGGAACCTGTTGTCAAAATTGCGGTCAAGGACCCTGTCGACTACCACTTCCCAAGGCTGGGATTGAAGGAGAAGACGAGCGAAAGGGTCTTTGTGGTGCCACAGCCAATACTATTGCAGCCAGGAACTTTATCCGGATGATAGCTGGCGGTGCAGCAGCACACTCAGATCATGGCAGAGGCGTGGCAGAGACTTTTCTGGCGGCTGCGAAAAAAGAGACAAAGGACTATGTGATCAAAGATACCAAGAAGTTGCTGGAGATTGCCCCTGACTTTGGGGTTGCCCTGACCAAAGGTGAGGGGGAGAAGGAAAAACCACGGAAAATAGATGATATCGCTGTTGAGGTTGGAGAAAGAGCCCTTGCTCAATGGGGTCAACAGGAAGGTGAAGTTCTTACTGCCCGGAGAGCACCGGATAAAAGGGTTGAGCTCTGGCGAGAGATCGGTGTGTTCCCCAGGGGTATTGATAGAGAGATCGTTGAGATCATGCACCGGACCCATATCGGTGTTGATCAGGACTACAAAAACCTGATGTTTCAGGGTACTAGGGCAGCCATTGCTGATGGCTGGGGCGGCTCTATGATCGCTACAGACCTTCAGGACATCCTATTCGGTACACCCTATCCCCTTAAGAGCCAAGCCAACTTAGGTGTGCTCAAGGAAGACATGGTCAACCTTGTCATTCATGGCCATGAACCGCTCCTCTCTGAGATGATTGTAGTAGCAGCGGAATTGCCGGAGATGCAGGAGTTGGCCAAAAAGGTTGGTGCAAATGGTATCCAGCTCTCTGGTATCTGCTGTACGGCAAATGAAATAGTCCAGAGACACGGTGTTCCTTTAGCAGGCACCTTCCTTATGCAAGAGCTGGCCATTATTACCGGAGCAGTGGAGGCCATGGTGGTTGATGTGCAGTGTATTATGGAAAATGTGGCCAATGTGGCAGCCTGTTTTCATACCAAACTGATTACAACCATGCCGATTGCCAAAATGGAAGAAAAAAACGTCATCCATATGGAATTCCATGAAGAAGATGCCCTGAAGACCGCCAAGGAAATTGTCAAGACCGCAATCGAGAATTTTCCTAAGAGAAAGGCTGGGGTCATGATCCCCCATGAAAAATCCGATCTGATCTGTGGTTTTAGCTACGAAGCCATTAATTATCACCTTGGAGGAACATTCAGGGGTTCTTATGTACCTCTTAATCAAAACATTATCAATGGAAGGATAAGGGGGATTGGTGGAGTAGTCGGCTGTAACAATGCCAGAACTATTCACAACAATGATCATATTACAGTGATCAAGGAGTTGATCAAAAACGATGTGATTGTCCTTACCACCGGATGTAATGCCATTGCAGCAGGCATGGCAGGGCTTCTGACACCGGAGTCGGCCAAGGTATTTTGCGGCCCTGGTCTAGCAGAGGTCTGTGAGGCCGTGGGTATACCGCCAGTGCTTCACATGGGCTCCTGTGTGGACAACAGCAGGATTTTGATGGCAGCAACCGAGGTGGTCAAGGCTGGAGGGCTGGGAGATGACATAAGTGATCTACCTGCAGCGGGCTCTGCCCCTGAGTGGATGAGCGAAAAGGCAATAAGTATAGGTCACTACTTTGTGGCCTCCGGTGTATATACTGTATTCGGGGTAACCTTTCCTACAACCGGTGCTCCTGTGTTCCAAGAATATCTATTTAAGGATTTTGAAGAGATGTATGGGGGAATGTGGGACTTTGAGGCAAATCCAGTAGTACATGCCCAGAAGATGATTGCCCATATTGACAAGAAGAGGGCGGCCCTCGGGATTGACAAGGCAAGAGAGAGGGTCCTCTTCGATATGGCTGCGAGACGTGAGTTAGAGGCGGCTTAAGGATATTACAGAGCGAATCGTATAATCCCTTACGAATAAGGAGGAGAAAGATATGTCAAAGTTAGTAGCATTTGCCGCCATACAGGGTGGCTACAATATAGTTTCCAAGGCGGAAGGAAAATTAAAGGAGGCCATAGATAAATATGGCCCTAAGCAAGAGATAGGGTTTCCAAACACGGCCTACTATCTTCCTATCATCTATTCTTTGCTGGGGATGAAGGTTGAAACCCTGGCCGATGCAGAGCCGGTTATGAAACGGTGCAGGGAATTACTCCCACCTCATGTTAAAAAAGACTGTCATATTCCATATTTAGGTCCACTTCTGGATGCCGGTATGGCTGCTCTCTTTGCTGAAGAGATAGTCGAGGCCATCCGCTATGTGGAAGAACCTGATTTCTATCAACCAAATGTAGAGGATCCTGACCTGGAAAATGGTAAACTTTGGCTGGGTGCAGCAGATGACGTGATTATGAGAAAAAGAGGTGTTGAGTTTGTGGATGGTACTGCCCCAGGTTTCGCAGCCATTGTTGGCGCTGCTCCGACCCCTGAAATAGCCAAAAATATAGTGGAGGAATATCAGAAGAAAAATCTCTACATATTTTTGGCTGCCAATCAGAATGGTACCTGTGTCGCCGAGCAGTTAATTGAAGCAGGTGTCCAGATTGGCTGGGGTACTCGTATTGTACCTTTTGGTCCTGATATCTCAGCGGCTGTATATGCCCTTGGATTTGCAAACAGGGCAGGGCTCTCCTTTGGCGGTATAGAACCAGGGGATTATCAGAGGATGCTAAAATACCAAAAGGATAGGATCTTTGCCTTTGTCAATGCATTGGGTGATGTCAATGCGGAGTGGGCTGCCAATGCAGCGGGTGCCATAAACTGGGGTTTCCCAACCATTGCAGATACTGACATACCCGAGGTGTTCCCGTGGGGTGTGTGCACCTATGAGCATGTTGTGCCAGAGGTACCCCATGATCAGATTGTTGCTAAATCTATTGAGGTTCGGGGGCTGAAGGTAACTGTTACGGAGATAGATATACCCCTTACCTATGGTCCTGCCTTTGAGGGTGAGCGGGTAAGGAAGGATGATCTATATCTGGAAATGGGAGGAAGCGTCTCGCAGGCCACTGAGCTTGTTCGAATAGCTGATATGAATGCCATAGATGATGGAAAGATCATTGTTAAAGGCCCTGATGTGGGTGACGCTAAAAAGGGAGATTCACTACCCCTGGGTATCTTTGTGCAGGTGGCAGGCCGTGAGATGGAGGAGGATTTTGAGCCTATACTCGAACGCCAGATCCACCACCTTATAAATTATGCCCAGGGTGTAATGCATATCGGCCAGAGAGACATTACATGGATAAGGGTTGGTGACGGGGCAGTAGAAAAGGGATTTTCATTAAAGCATATAGGAACTATCCTTCATGCCAAACTTCATCAGGACTTTGGCAGGATCTTCGATAAATTGCAGGTCACGCTCTATACGCAAAAAAAGGATGTGGATGAGCTGACCAAGACTGCCAAAGAGGTGTACGCAGCAAGGGATGCCAGGATCGAGGGGATGACTGATGAGACCACAGACACCTTTTACTCCTGCACTCTGTGCCAGTCATTTGCCCCGACTCATGTTTGTACCATCAGCCCCGAAAGGACAGGCCTGTGTGGGGCGTATAACTGGATGGACTGCAAGGCCTCCTATGAGATCAATCCTACCGGTCCGAATCAGCCGGTTCCAAAAGGTGAGGTGCTTGACGAAAAATATGGACAGTTTAAGGGTGTCAATGAGTTTGTTTCTAAGGCATCAAGGGGGAATATAGATCACTATAACTTCTACAGTGTCGTTAATGATCCGATGACAACCTGTGGATGCTGTGAATGTATTGCCGCAATACTTCCCTCGTGTAATGGGGTTATGACCGTTGATAGGGACTATATCGAGATGACTCCATGTGGTATGAAATTTTCTACACTGGCAGGCACAGTCGGTGGTGGGTTATCCACCCCTGGCTTTGTGGGCCACTCAAAGTACAATATATGTCAGAGAAAATTTATCAAAGGTGATGGGGGTCTCTTCAGAATGGTATGGATGCCAAAACACCTTAAGGAGGAGATCAAAGAGAGACTTGTGGCGAGGTCAACAGAATTAGGTGACCCGGATTTCTATGATAAGATAGCTGATGAGACAGTGGGTACCGCTGAAGAGGAGATCCTCCCGTGGCTCCAGGAGAAGAAACATCCTGCCCTTGAGATGGAGCCCATCCTGGGATAATAAATCTTCGATTGACGATTGATTATTGGAGATGTGTGAAATTAAGGGACCAAGGAACAAAAATAAAATAAGGAGTACGTTATGGCTTTAACAGGTATTCAGATATTTAAGATGCTGCCCAAGACAAATTGCAAGGAATGTGGGCACCCTACATGTCTAGCATTTGCAATGGCCCTTGCTTCTGGTAAGGCGGAGTTAGCCAGTTGCCCCTATGTTAGTGATGAGGCAAAGGAGCAGCTTGCAGAGGCATCCGCACCTCCAGTGAGGCCGATGCAGATTGGGGCGGGTGATAGATCCTTTAAAATAGGTGGAGAGACCGTACTTTTCAGACATGAAAAGACCTTTCTTGGCCCACCTGGCCTGGGTGCGTTGGTGAGTACAGACACAGATGAAGGAACATTATCAGAGAAGTTGAAGGTGTGGGATACATTCCAATTTGAACGAGTTGGCTTAAATTTGAGACCGGAGCTAGTAGCTATAAAGGATGGTAATGGTGATCCAGGAAAGTTTGCGACACTCGCTAAAAAGGTTGTTGACGAGAGTAATTTTTGCCTGGTGCTGATGAGCGAGGATGTTGGTGTTATGAAGGCAGGGATAGATGCCTCTGCTGAACGAAAACCAGTGATATATGCAGCCACAAAGGACAATGTGGATGATATGGGGGCCCTTGCCAAGGAAAAGGGGCTTCCCTTAGCAGTAAAGGCAGACGATATGGATGGCCTTATGGAGCTCACAAACAAACTGACCGGTATGGGGTTGAAGGATCTAATCCTGGATTCTAACTCAAGGACCATTAGGAGGGCCTTTGAGGACCAGGTTTGGCTGCGTCGTGAGGCAATTATGAAAAAGAACAGGGCCCTCGGTTTCCCGACCATTACATTCCCGTGCGAGATGGCAGACAACCTTGACAAGGAAACGGTTATTGCAGCCATGTTCATAGCCAAGTATGCAGGGATTATTATTCTTTCAGATTTTATCGGTGAGAGTCTATTTTCCCTTTTGGTGGAAAGACTAAATATCTATACAGATCCACAGAGGCCGATGACGGTCGATCAGGGTATTTATGAGATAAATGGGCCGGATGAGAATTCCCCTGTCTGCATCACGACAAACTTCTCTCTCACATACTTTATTGTGAGCGGGGAAATCGAGGCAAGCAGGGTTCCAACGTGGCTATTGATAATGGATACAGAGGGGCTTTCAGTTATGACAGCTTGGGCTGCCGGGAACTTTGTGGGTGATGCAGTGGGCATATTTGTCAACAAATGCGGTATCCTGGACAAAGTAAACCATAAAAAACTTATCATACCTGGCTATGCTGCAGCTATTAGTGGTGATCTGGAAGAGGAGGTTAAGGGCTCTGAGGTACTTGTTGGACCGCGGGAAGCAGCACAGATCACAAAGTTCCTGAAGGAGTTTGCAGTTTAAATTTAGATAAAGGAGATAGGTAAATGCTATTAATCGGAGAAAGCCTGAATGTGATTTCTAAGAAAATAGGTCGTGCCTTTAAGGAGAGAGATCCGCTTCCAATCCAGCAGGAGGCCAAGAAGCAGAAGGAACGGGGCATGGACTTTATCGATATCAATTTGGGCCCTGCCAGAAAGGGAGGACCCGAATTGATGGAGTGGGTAGTAAAGACTGTACAGGAGGTTGTGGATGATGTACCTCTTGCCCTTGATACATCCAATATTGAAGCCATAGAGGCTGGGTTGGGTGTATACAAAGGTAAAGAGAAGGCCTTGATTAATTCCATCATGTGCCGGAAGGAGAGGTATGAAAGGATGCTCCCTCTCTGCGCCAAATACAATGCCGCAATGATTGCACTCCTTTGGGGCCCTCAGGGCATGCCCAGGGATGAGAATGAAAGGGCTGAACTGACCGTGGAATTAATATATGCAGCCAATGAGGCGGGTATTGCCAACGAGGATATCTTTGTGGATGGTATTGTTACACCCGTGAATGTTCAGCAAGATCAGGTTTACTCTCTCCTTCAGTTTATGCCTATGGTCAAGGATCTTGGTGAAGGGCTGAAATCTACCTGCGGACTATCCAATGTGTCTAATGGGGCACCTGATCACCTGAGGCCCATATTGAACCGTACATACATGGTAATGCTAGAGAAATGTGGTATGTACTCTGCTATTGCTGATGTCTATGACAAGGATTTGGTTGATATAGCGAAAGGAAAACGACCAGATGTAGTTGAGATTATAGGGAAAGTGATGGATGAAGAGAAAATTGATATGCCATCCCTTTCAAAAGAATTACAGGATTATGTAAAAACAGCGCGTATCCTTCTTAAGAAGTCACTTTATTCCGATTCCTGGCTGCAATTGTAGGCCTTTTTCTATTGAAGATTGAAGAAGCTTTAGGCACTTACACTGAAGATCGAAAATTGGCAATCGTCAATCGGAAACCCTCAGGGGGAGGTTCTTTTCTAGAAAACCCCTCATTTTCATATTTCCTTCTGGGTCTATGGTGATTGTTATTGCACCGGTTTGATATATACTGAGAACAGGAAAGGAAGAGTTGCATTTCATCCTTTTTTTGGTGAGGATGAGGTATTTTGGCCACCCTTTTCCCCTTCCCAGGTTTTCCTTTTTAATCAGCACCTTCTGGTCATAGAAGATAAGAGACCACCCTTGATAGGTTGTGGTAATCCCTTCAGTGCTGCCCCCTTTAATCTTCACCCCACCAATTACCTTTTCTGTCGAGAGATTAGAGAAGACTTCTCTGGGATGAAAGTTTTTGACCATGAATCGAAGTTTTTCTGTCTGTTGCACACGGGAATCAGTCAGGAGGAGGTAGTCAATTCGCTTGATTTTTTCTCGCCAGAGGTAGGGGGCCAGAACTATTCGCCCCAGGTCAAAACCTCTATAGCTAAAGGCATTGCGTGTGATAAGCATCCTCTCTTTGCCGGGGAACTGTATGAGTGCCGCATCCCCTCTTCCCACATCCAGAATTGTTACTCTTAGATTACCATTAAGACGGACCTGGTAGACCCAATATCCGACATCTATACATAGTAAGGTCAAAAAGAGCGCTACGAATACACGATAGATTCCGGAGCGTGTGAAATTAATGCTTAGGAAAAGCAGCCCGTATAGTAAAAGCATCTCCAGCCAGTTGGGTCGAATTACCCAGATTGAGCTCCAGGGAATATCTGACCAAAATTCAACTAAAGAGATAGCCAGATTGAGACCAGCTTCGCCTAAGGAAAGCAGAAATCCTGCCAGAGTAGAGGAGAGGAAGAGGGTTATGGAAGAAAGTAATCCAAGGGGGATAACCCACAGCCCTATTATGGGAACTACTGTCAGGTTGGCCGGAAGGGATATGATAGAAAAGCGATAGAAATGGTGGGCAATCAGTGGGATCGTCATGAGCGTGGCCGCGGTAGTAACAGCAATAAGACCCGTCGTATATGTCAGAATTGGATGTAATATTCGGCTCCCCTTTAAGGACTCCCTGCCCAGTTCAAATCTTGGTATTCGAGAGAGGATTAAAGGGGCCAGCCATAGAATACCAGCTACAGCTACGAAGGATAGCTGAAAGGAGGTGGTAAAGAGGGCATCCCCGTTAAGGGCAAGTATTATAAGAGCTGCCAAGGAAAGGCTGGACCAGACGTCTTTTTCCCTGCCTATGATAAAAGACCATAAGAATACCAGCACCATAACCATGGCCCTCTGGGAAGAAACCTGCAGTCCAGTAATTAAACCATAGGCTATCACTGGCAAAGTCGTCATCATTGCTGCAAACTTTCTTATATCCGTCATAAGGGTCAAACGGTACGAGAAGGATAGTAGCCATCTGAGAGACATAAAGAAGAGCCAAGCCACCAAACCAAGGTGGAGGCCTGAAACAGCCATTATATGGCCCACCCCTGATCTATCGAATGGCGCTCTTAGCTCAGATGTAAGGCCTTGCCTTTCCCCAATAATAAGGGCAGCATATATAGGGCCTACGGCATGAGAGAGCCTTTCACTAAAGAACTCTCTTAAAGGACCTCTTATCTTCTCCAATGCTTTTCGTGCAGGACCGAGGTCTCCCACTCCCATTGGAACAACATATCGTCCATCGGACACTATGGCCATAAAGGAAAGCCCCCGGCTCTGCATATAGAATCGGTAATCAAATCTACCTGGGTTATTAAAATTTTTGAATTCCCTCACCCTAGCAGGAAAACGGATACGTTTACCCACTTTTAGACCACCCCTGTATCCATATATCTTCACTAAGAGATTGATCTTGACGCCCTTGACCTCCTTTGCCAAAAAGATTCTTTCTGCGTGAATAGGAAGGGTTGCCATGTTGACTCTTACTTTGGGCGGGCCGTAGATTGTACCTTCAATAACCACTCTCTCTCCGTTATTCATATTGTGAGGCAACACGGATAGGATGCGTTTGTTTATTTGGGAGTTGATTCCTATCAACAGGAATATGACCAATAAGAAAAAAGGGCGGGCTCTGAAAGGGATGATGAAAATTAACCCCCAACACAATAAAATGACCAAGGGCAGGACAACTACAGGCGGGTCAAGGCTGGCTAGGGTGTTATGACTAATGAGGATTCCAACGATGGTTGCACATAGTGCAGGAACAAGGGGGCGAGAGAACATTAAGGAACCGTTACAATTTAACTTGACTATTTTCTATCATACTGCAGGAGAAAGCTCTTGAGTCGACGGGATAGGCAATGTGTGATCTGGGATTTGCGATTGAGAAACTTAAGGATTGTGAATTGTGAATTTAGCAATGATAACTTTAGGCACTTGAGCTCACATTAGGCATTTAGGATGTGGATCGCGAGTCACATATTGCATATCCCACATTCTGGATCTTTCGAGTTTTAGCTCCATAAAACCGCCCGCCTCGCCTGAGTCCTGCAGAGCGGGACGATGGGGGGCAGATATCGCGATGCGATAGTGAACACCCAATTAAGTTATTTCGCAACAACTACTAATACTTTTCACGCCAAATCTTGGATCCAAGAAGAGACAACTTCAGATCAAGCTCCTGATAACCTCTATCAAGATGATATACCCTTGAGACCTCTGTCCGCCCCTTCGCTGCCAGACCAGCTAGAACAAGAGAGGCACTTGCCCTCAAATCGGTAGCCATAACCTGGGCCCCAGATAAAGTTCTTTTTCCCCGAACAAGGGCCTGACCCCCATTGATCTCAATATCTGCCCCCATCCTTTTTAATTCACTGACGTGCATGAATCTGTTTTCAAATATGGTCTCCCTGATCATGCTCCATCCATCAGCAATGCACATCAGCGCCATAAATTGCGCCTGCATATCTGTAGGAAAACCAGGAAATGGCATGGTCTTTATATCTACACTCTTAATATCTCCATGGCCTATGGCAACAAGGTCTTTCCCTTGTTTCTTAATTTCCATGCCACTGTCAAGAAGGTTTTTCAAAACTGCTTCTATATGGTTCACATTGCAGCCCTTTATCCTTACTTTTCCCCTTGTTATAGCTGCGGCGACCAGAAAAGTCCCAGCCTCAATCCGGTCAGGTATGATAGCATACCTAGCAGGATGTAATTCCTCCACCCCAGTAATGGTTATGGTATCGGTACCTGCCCCTTCTATTCTTGCTCCCATCGCCTTTAGCATATGAGCCAGATCTACAACCTCTGGCTCATTAGCGGCATTGTGTAATGTGGTCTTACCTTCCGCTTTAATAGCAGCCATCATTAGGTTTTCGGTTCCAGTAACCGTGGGTATATCAAAAGATATGTTAGTTCCCTGGAGTCTATCAGTGCTAGCAACCACATATCCATGTTCCAGGTGTATGTCCACTCCCATTGCAGATAAGCCCTTTAGATGTAAATCGATTGGCCGAGCACCTATCGCGCATCCTCCAGGGAGGGAAATTTTCGCCTTTCCTAATCTGGATAAAAGTGGGCCCAAAACGAGTATAGAGGCCCGCATTGTCTTGACAAGTTTGTAAGGGGCACTATAGCTATTGAGGTTATCTGAGTTTACCTTGAGGGTTTGACCATTTTCCTCGAAGACAACACCGAGATCGGACAAGATGTCCTTTATGGTCTGAATGTCTTTTGATTTAGGGATATTGTCTAAGATATGCCAACCACCACCTGTCAGGAGACAAGCTGACAGCACTGGTAAAGCGGCATTCTTGGCCCCGCTAATTGTGACCTCTCCTTCAAGCGGAACCCCTCCCTCGATAACGATTTTATCCATTCCTCTTCTGAGCCTTTATCAGTCGGTATTTTTTTCGGTAATCCTTGAGACGTTCTCTGTAACTGAAGGATTCGGTTGAATCTATCAGATATAATGCCCTTTCCGTCTGGTCTGGGTCCATCTCTATCAGTAGCCATCCACCAGATTTTAGATAGACCCCGCTTTCCTCAATTATTCTTTCAATAAAGTGCATACCATTTTCATGGCCATCAAGGGCAATTCGAGGCTCATAGTGCCGTACCTCTTGAGGCAGCGTTTTAAATGCCTCAGCTGGAACATAAGGGGGATTTGATACAATCATATCAAAGGCAATAGAAGAGCCTGAAAAGGGTTGCCAGAGATCGCCTTCGCAGAACTTTATTCTCCTATCGAGGTTATGCTGCTTAGCGTTATCTCTGGCCACAGCCAAGGCCTCAAGAGAAATGTCGCTTGCCCATATGGTGGCACTTTCAATTTCTTTTGCCAGGGATATGGCTATCGCCCCGGATCCAGTACCTAAATCTAATATTTCTGGTTGACCACAGTTTGATAAGAGATTGCTTTCCTTGAGCTTAATCGCCTCTTCAACAAGAACCTCTGTCTCTGCTCTTGGAATCAAAACCGCCGGGGTAACTAAAAAGTCAAGGGACCAAAACTCCTGATGTCCAGTAATGTATTGAAGGGGTTCTCTTTTTAGGCGTCTTCTGATAAGTGATCGATAGTCAGCTATTTCTGAACTGCTTAATGGTTGATCGAATTCAAGATAAAGTTCGACCCTGCTTTTCTTTAGTTGGTAAGACAGCAAAACCTCGGCACAAAGACGGGGACTCTCTATTCTTTTGTCTCTAAAAAACTCGGTAGTTACTCGCAAGATTTGCTGGGTAGTCCATCTTTTTTGGGTCATGACAGTTGGGTTACTTGGCCCTTCTCGGACTCAGCCTTGAAATGGGCTAGGAGGGGATGCAAGATGAGATCGAGTTCACCGTGCAGAACATCCTCAAGTCTATAGACTGTCAACCCGATTCTATGGTCGGTCACCCTTCCCTGGGGGAAATTGTAAGTTCTTATTTTCTCGCTTCTGTCGCCCTTGCCTACCATATTTTTTCGATCCTCAGATAACTTGGAGCGTTGTTCTTCTTCCTGAAGATGAAGAAGACGAGATCTTAAGATCTTCATGGCCTTTGATCTGTTTTTATGTTGAGATCTTTCGTCCTGGCAAGAAACCACCAATCCAGTAGGAATATGTGTGATCCTCACAGCTGAATCCGTAGTGTTAACACTCTGGCCTCCCGGACCCGAGGATCTAAAAACATCTATCCTGAGATCAGCCGGATCAATTGATACATCCACCTCTTCCGCCTCAGGCAGTATTGCTACAGTAACAGCCGAGGTATGTATTCGACCCTTTGACTCTGTCTCCGGTATTCTCTGTACCCTGTGAACCCCGCTCTCATACTTTAGTCCACTATATGCCTTCTCCCCCTCTATCAAGGCAATGATCTCCTTAAAGCCACCCAGACCTGTAAAGCTTTGGCTCAGGATATCTATTTTCCAGCCTCTCTTTTCTATATAGTGGCCATACATCCTAAAGAGATCTGCGACAAAGAGGGCTGCCTCTTCCCCACCTGTGCCTGCCCTTATCTCAAGGATACAATTCTTTTCATCCTTTGGATCCTTGGGAAGAAGCAAAAGGTCCGCCTCATGTTCCAATTTCACCAACCTATCCTTCAAGCTGTGTATCTCTATCCGAGCGAGTTCCCTTATCTCCGTGTCAGGATCATTAAGGAGGCTTTGGGTATCCTTAATCTTTTCTTTTATTAATTTGTACTTGCGGAAGGTATCCACAATAGGTAGAAGACTAACATGCTCTTTGAGATATTTCTGATAGAGGCTTTGTTGCTGAATAACCTCCGGCCTACTCAGTTCGTGTTCCAAAGTATTAAGCCGTCTTTCTACCTCTTCAATGTGCGAAAACATCATCAATTATTCTCTTATTTCTTCTTTTTATTACTTCTGCTATTTTCCCCGATCTTCTGGTACTTACGTCTGAACCGCTCAACGCGCCCCCTGGAGTCGACAATCTTCTGTTGCCCCGTAAAAAGAGGGTGACATTGCGAACATATCTCGACTGTAATCTCTTTAGCAGTAGAAAAGGCTTCAAACTCGTTACCGCAGGCACAGTGAACAATTGCCTTTTGAAAGGGCGGATGAATATCTTTTTTCATTGTGTCACTCTCCGTTTATTAAAGATTAAAAGTTATATGTGCCTAAAGTAAGCTAAAGTGCCTAAAATTAAGGCAACAAACCCAAGAAACACAAAAAAACTAAACTATTGATTCATTGATGCCAAAAACTCTTTATTGTTCTTCGTTCCGTGTATTTTTTCTAATAGGAATTCCATATTGTCAACCTGTGTGAGAGGAGCAAGGAGTTTACGCAGGATCCAGATACGATTAAGATCTTCTTCCTCAATCAAGAGTTCCTCCTTCCTTGTTCCTGAACGGTTGATGTCCAGGGCAGGAAATATTCGCCTGTCGCTCAGTTTTCTGTCGAGATTGACTTCCATATTACCAGTACCTTTAAACTCTTCAAAGATTACCTCATCCATTCTGCTTCCCGTATCAATCAGGGCAGTGGCAATTATGGTTAGACTTCCTCCCTCTTCAAGGTTCCTAGCGGCCCCGAAAAATCTCTTCGGCCGATGAAGAGCATTTGAATCAACGCCTCCAGATAAAATCTTGCCACTCGGCGGAACTACGGTGTTATAGGCCCTAGCCAGACGAGTAATACTGTCCAAGAGGATAAGAACATCCTTCTTATGCTCGACCAGTCTCTTGGCCTTCTCGAGAACCATCTCAGCCACCTGTACATGACGTTGAGGGGGTTCATCAAAGGTTGAGCTAATAACTTCAGCCTCCACAGAACGGGCCATATCAGTAACCTCTTCAGGTCTCTCATCAATCAAAAGGACTATTTTATGTATATCCGGATGGTTTCTGGTCACTGCATTTGCGATGTCTTTAAGAAGCATTGTCTTTCCTGTTCTAGGGGGAGAGACAATCAATCCTCTTTGCCCTTTCCCCAATGGTGTCATTAGATCCATAATCCTTGTTGAAAGGTTATCAGGGTCTGTTTCCAATTTTATTCGCTCTGTCGGGTAAAGAGGGGTCATATTATCAAACAGTATCTTATCCGCAGCTACCTCTGGGTCTTCATAGTTGATATACTCTACCTTTAGTAAAGCAAAGTACCTTTCCCCTTCCTTTGGTGGTCTTATTTGTCCTGAAACAGTATCGCCTGTCTTCAGGGTAAATCGTCTGATCTGGGATGGTGAGACGTACATATCGTCTGGCCCAGGAAGGTAGTTAGAATCTGGTGACCTAAGAAAACCAAAGCCATCTGGCAGGATCTCTAGCACCCCTTCTCCATAAATGACACCATTTTGTTCTGTCTGGGCCTGCAAGATAGAGAAAATGAGATCCTGCTTTCGCATAGCAGTAGCGCCACCAATTCCGAACGTCTTAGCCATATCTACCAATTCACTTATATTTTTACCTTTAAGCTCAACCAAGTTCATCTCTTGCTATACCTCTATAGATCTGAATATATTTATCGTCCTTCTTTCACCTCTTTTTTGGCCCTCTCAGCAAAAAGAGAGGAATATAGTTCATAACCTCACATGAGGTACTTTGCTATGGTCTTGTTATTCCTGAAAATTATGAGTAAACGCTGACTATTAAGTAGACCTTCAATGATGAAAAGTTTAATAACCTAGTTTAGCGAGGAATGAATTTCTTGTGGATGTATAAAATTCTAGTTACTATAATATAGTCCTAATAGCCTTATGTCAAGGGATTTTACAAGTTATTTAATATTTATGATTCTTAATTCTCATTGAGCCATTTTAGTAGACATGCCATATCGGCTGGGGGAGGGACCTCAAATTCTACATATCTCATTGAATCAGGATGAACAAATCCCAATAATTCGGCATGGAGCATCTGCCTTTTTACTAACGTAAGGGCCTCTTTGATCATCGAAGACTGTTGCTTCCACCATCTTTTTCCGTATCCATACACAATATCACCAACTACCGGATAACCCATATATGCCATATGGACTCTAATCTGGTGAGTTCTACCAGTATGGGGGCTTATTCTCAAGAGTGAAAAGCCAAGAGAAAAGACAGACAACACCTCCCACTCGGTTATGGCCATTCTACCTGCCAAAAGGGAGATGTGCATCTCTTTTCTTTTTACAGGGTGTCTCCTGATAGGTAAATCTAGTCTTCCCTTCTCTTTTCTTACATTGCCATGGACAAGGGCCAGATATCTCTTCTTTACCTCTCTTGTTTTGAATTGATGAGCCAGGGAATTGAGGGCCCGATCACTTTTGGCTACTACCATCACGCCTGAGGTATCTCTATCAAGCCTATGAACAATCCCCGGCCTTATCGGATCACTAAAAGAAGAGAGATTAGTGCATTTACTGAGAAGGCCATGGACCAAAGTTGTTGTGTGGTGGCCAGCACAAGGATGAACTACCAAACCTGGGGGTTTGTTGACTACCACAATAGAGTTATCTTCGTATAGAAGATCGAACTCTATATTCTCAGATGGCTCCAAAATGACTGATGGAGGCAAAGATAAGATCTTTATCCTGTCGCCAGGTCTTAGCTGATAACTAGGCTTTTTTCTCGCATCATTAACGGTTACTGCACCGATCGTAATCAGGTTCTGGATCCTGACCCTCGATAAATCCACATCCTTGTTATCAGAGAGAAATTTGTCAAGCCTTACATCTCTATCTGCTGATGATTGATGAAAGATAAAAGTTTTCTCCCTACCGTTTGCCACTGTTTTCTATTAACCGGGACCTTGCTCTTCATCCGCGGTTTGCACAAAAGAGCTTCGATTGAATATCTCTTTCCACATCTTCTTCCTTCATGTTTTTGGCAAGGGAGATCTCCTTTACAAGCAAACTTCGGGCTGTATCCAACATCTTTCTTTCCCCAAAGGACAGCTCTTTATCCCGCTGTATTGTGCTTAAATCGCGATAGACTTCTGCAACCTCAAAGACAGATCCACTTTTGATTTTGTCCATATAATCTCTATAACGCCTGTTCCAAGTCTGATTATCATCCACCGATATGTCCCTCTTTTTAAGTATACAGAAAACCTTTGATACCTCGTTCTGGTTTATTATCTGTCTTAGCCCAACATTTGTGGCGTTTGAAGATGGGATCATTATAATCATATTGTTCTCAAGTATTCTCATGACAAAAAAATCTTCCTGGCAACCTGAAATCTTCCTGCTCTCAATTCTCTCAATAACCCCAACACCATGTGCTGGATACACTGCCAAATCCCCTACCTTAAACATTGTTACCTCCTGTTACCTTAAGTATTAGATATTCAATCAGGAAAACTTTTCCTTCCCTAAATGAGGTCCGCCGGATTGAGATTTACCCTGTCAGAAAGAAGGCCTCGCCATTTATCGATGGGCTCACCCCTTTAAATAGTCTTGTTTGAAAGTTTGAGGTTTTGCAGTATCCCTATTTATCAACAGAACGAAAGAACCAATAAGTTTGATCACGCTCTAAAGACTGGTTCAAACTTTCTAATAAGGTTTACTCTATTTTTATCTTAGAAATAGACCAATCACAGGTAATACTGGCGCAATTACAAGGGATACAACGGACATCAATTTGATCAAGATATTCATTGCTGGTCCAGAGGTATCCTTGAAAGGATCACCTACGGTATCACCAACTACAGCAGCCTTATGGTTATCACTGCCTTTGCCTCCCAAGTTACCAGATTCTATGTATTTTTTGGCATTATCCCATGCGCCGCCTCCATTGGCCATAAAAAGGGCGAGAAATGCGCCCATGACCGTAGCACCAAGAAGCATTCCGCCCAAGGTCTCCCTTCCCAAGAGGAAACCGACCGCCACAGGAGTAACAACAGCAACCAGCCCTGGTGCCACCATCCTCTTAAGGGCTGCCCCGGTTGCGATGGAGACACAGGTCGCCGGATCTGGCTTAACTCCTTCTTTTCCCTCTAGAAGCCCGGGGATTTCCCTGAACTGACGTCGTATCTCTTCCACGATACTGAATGCGGCCTTACCCACTGAAGTCATTGTCATAGCTGCACAAAGCATAGGCACAATACCACCAATGAAAACACCTATTACTACCATGGGGTTCTTTATATCTATTATTCTCAGACCCGCTGCCTGGGTATATGCAACAAATAGGGCCAGTGCAGTCAACGCAGCTGAGCCTATGGCGAAACCTTTACCTATGGCAGCAGTAGTGTTTCCAAGGGCATCAAGGCTATCTGTGATCTTTCTGGTTTCAGCGCCAAGGCCTGACATTTCTGATATACCTCCGGCATTGTCTGCTATTGGTCCATACGCATCCACGGTCATAGTGGCACCAACCGTTGCGAGCATTCCCACTGCAGAAAGACCAACACCATAAATCCCCGCGGCCTTAAATCCAATAAATGTGGCCGCACAGATACCGAGTATGGGGAGATAGGTGGATTGCATGCCCACCGCAAGTCCAGCTATAATTACGGTAGCAGGACCAGTAACAGATTGACGAGCGATAGTCCTGATCGGTGGGCCAGAGGTATAGTACTCTGCGAGAAGGCCGATTGCGATGCCGCAGAGAAGACCTGAAAAGATGGCCCAGAATGCTCCCCAGGGCATGCCGATAGAACTTGTAATGATAGCAGTCAAGATCACGAAGACAGCAGCTGCTACAAAGGTTGTATACCTGAGAGCACCTGCCGGATTTCCAGCCTGAAAGATCTTGATAGAAAATACACCCACAAACGAGCTCAGTAATCCCGCCATAACAACCAATAGGGGCATAGCCATATACTTTAGCTTTATTGCTACTGGAGACAACCCCTTTAAAATGGGAAATTGATCAAGAAACTCGGGCGTAATAGATAATGTTGCGCCAATTGCGATGGTAGCAATTACAGAGCCAACATACGATTCAAAAATGTCCGCACCCATTCCGGCGATATCTCCCACATTGTCTCCCACATTGTCTGCAATAACTCCGGGATTTCGGGGATCATCCTCAGGGATGCCAGCCTCCACCTTTCCTACCAGATCGGCCCCCACATCGGCAGCCTTTGTGTATACACCGCCACCGACCCTGGCAAAGAGGGCAATTGAGCTTGCTCCCATAGCAAACCCGTTTATATATTGGGCCGTTTCTGGGTCACCTCCGTAATACCAAAACCAGAAACCAAGTCCAAGGAGACCGAGGCTGGCTACGGAAAGACCCATTACTGAGCCGGAAAAATAAGAGACATTAAGGGCCTTAGCCTGCCCATACTTATTAGCGGCCTCTGCTGTTCGAGAATTACCTTTGGTAGCAGCACTCATACCTGAAAATCCGGCTACCATTGAGCAGAATGCTCCAGTCACAAAGGCAGTAGCCGTTTTCCAGGATATGCCAAACCCAAGTAAAAGATAGACGATTGCTATAAAAAACAATAGAACTGAGTATTCTTTCCTTAAAAAGGTCATGGCACCGGAATGGATCATGCCCTCCAGATCCCTCATTACCTGGCTTCCATTGGGATGTCTCTTGACATAAAGAAATATAATATAGGCGACTACCAGACCCAAGATCCCTAGATAAGGTGCGTAAACAGTTAGATTTTGCATTAGCTTTCTACCCCCTTTTCCCCAATCATCAAAGAATTGAAGTTATTCATCGCCGCCTCCACTCCATCCAATATGAATGATTTAAGGGCCTCTATTGCTACATGAAGTACCTCTTTCATTGTTTTTTGTTGATCATCATACAGAGGGCTCAAAACAAAATCCTCAATTGGCTCATTATATCTTGGCCGCCCTATCCCAATCTTGATCCTGTTGAATCCATCTGTCCCAAGATGATAGATTACAGACTCTATCCCATGATGACCTGCTGCCCCTCCTCCGCGTACAATCTTCATACGACCTACATCTAAATCAATGTCATCATGGACAACCATCATGTTTCTGATCTCTAGTTTGTAGTATTCTACCAAATGCTTAACTGCAAGGCCGGATCTATTCATAAAAGTTTGTGGGCAGGCCAATATTATCTTCTTATCATGGTAATCAATGCTTGTGCTTAAGGCGTGAAAGCGTTGATCAGAAAAATGAAGGGCTAATTCTGTACATAAAAGATCAACCGCCCTAAATCCAAGGTTGTGCCTGTTGTCCTTGTATTCAGTGCCTGGATTACCGAGCCCTACTATCAAATATATGGCCTTAGGATTCCTCTTCGCCTTCTACTCCCTCACTTTCGGCTTCCTCTACCTCTTCTTCTGCCTCCACCTCTTCTTCCTCGGCGGTTATAGTCGGGGCAACCACTGTAGCAATAGGGAGACTCGCATCCTCTATTGATTTCAATCCCGGAGGCAAAGAGACATCCCCAATATGAAGTGACTGTCCAATATCAAGGCCAGATACATCAATATCTATTCTGTCTACCAGATTCTTTGGCATACACGATACCCCTAACTCCCTCCGCATATGCTGTAAAATACCTCCATTGCTTACTCCTATTGGTGTGTTTATCAGATAAACAGGGATATCTGCCTCCAGTTCTTTTTCCATGGCTATCTCGTAGAGATCTACATGAAGATAATCCCTTGTAACCGGATCCCTCTGTATCTCTTTTATCATGACTTTTTTGGATGAGCTTTCTTTATCGGAGTCTATCCTAAGATCAAATATGATATTTTCGGCAGATTTTCCTTTGAGCATCTGTTTAAGCTGCGTATAATCTACGGAAAGCATGACGGGGTTTATCTTTGGCCCATAGAATATGGCGGGAAGCTTGCCCACACCTCTCAATTTCCGCGCCTGACCTTTACCTGTTTTGGTTCTTGTTTTAGCGTTTAATTGCATTGTAACCATATACTAACTCCACTAACTCATCTGAGTTACAACTGCCTAACTGGCTTTATTTGTTAAATCGTATCTCGTGGTTGACTTCCCTGGCAACCTGACAAATTAGACTAATCAAACTGATAGAACCAATAGAACCACGCTATTTATACAAATAAGGAACTAACAGATCTTGAAAAGTACACCCTCTTTATGGCCTCTCCCAAGATCTCTGCCACGGAAACAACCTTAATCTTGGAACACTCAGTGGCCTTTTGATCTAGTTGAATTGTATTTGTTACTACCAGCGACTCGATAGGCGATTCCTCTATCCTTTTTGTAGCATTACCAGATAGGACTGGATGAGTGCAGCAGGCGTAAACGTGTACTGCCCCGTTTTTAACTAATGCCTGAGCAGCTTGAACCAGCGTCCCAGCTGTATCAACCATGTCATCAAGAATAATGGCTGTTTTTCCTTTCACATCCCCAATAATCCTCATGGCTTCGGCAACATTGGGTTCCTCTCTTCTTTTGTCTATTATAGCCAAAGAGGCATTAAGCCTCTTGGCAAAGGCCCGTGCTCTCTCCACACCACCAGCATCAGGAGAAATCATTGATAGATTGTTTCTGAAATGCTTCCGAATGTAGTTCAGGAGAATAGGCGCTGCGAACAGATTGTCCACAGGAATATTGAAGTAGCCCTGGATCTGCCCGGCGTGAAGATCAATTGAGATTACCCGATTCACCCCAGCTACAGTTATCAGGTCAGCTACAAGCTTTGCACTTATAGGAACCCGTGGCTTAACTTTCCTATCCTGCCTGGCATATCCATAGTAAGGCATTACAGCTGTTATGCTTTTGGCAGAGGCCCTTTTGAGGGCATCTGTAATTATCAGGAGCTGCATGAGATTATCATTAACTGGGCTACAGGTCGACTGGATGACAAAGCTGTCTATTCCTCTCACATTCTCATCGATTTCAACCCGAATCTCTCCATCGCTGAAGGTTTTGTTCACCATTTCCCCAGGAAGGATATTAAGATAATCACACACCTCTTTGGTTAGGTTTATGTTTGATGTTCCACCAAATACCTTTAAGGCATCAATTAGCTCATCCATAGGTTCTTCTTCTTTTTTCCCTTACCTTAAAAATGGTCCTATTTGTTGGCTGGGGTGGGAGGATTCGAACCTCCGAATGCGGGCTCCAAAGGCCCGTGTCTTACCGCTTGACGACACCCCAATTATTTAATGCCAAATTCCAAAATCTCCACCTGTTGAATGAAATGCTAAACCATTGCCTGTAACATCTCTAGAAATAGACGATGAAGATTTAGAATAATCCCCATAAGCCTATATTCCACAGGGCAAGAAGGCCAAATAAAGGAGAGATGCTCAAATGTCAAACTTTGTAATTTGTCATTTGACATTCATTTGAACTTTGACCTTTGGAATTCGACGTTTTTTCTTGTAAAATGTTTTTACCTCAACCCTTTAACTACGAACACATCTCCTTCATTATGTGATGCAAGAATCTTCCCAGCTTCATGCGCCTTTTTTTCTGAGTCAAAAACACCAAAGAGGCTCGGGCCGCTACCGGTCATCAATGCACCCAGGGCACCCAAGTTTATTAAAGACTCCTTGATTGAACAAAGAAAAGGATACCTTCCAAAGGTCACTCTTTCAAGATCATTAGATAGCGCTAAGGCATTGAAAAGGGCCTTTCCAGAATCTTTTATTATATTTTGCCTCCGTTTGTTTGTCAACTTCAATTTGATGCTCTTGTAAGCCCACGCCGTTGAGACCATAACATTAGGACTAACAATAACATACCAAAATGGGGGGAAATCTCTTATTGGCTCGAGTATTTCCCCTATCCCCCTGGCTATAGCCGGCCTCTGGAGGAGAAAAAATGGAACATCTGCGCCTAAAGAAAGGGCAAGCCTTTCAAGATCTCTAATCGAGAGGGGGTTATCCCAAAGCTGGTTTAGTCCTTTCAGTGTTGCTGCCGCATCACTACTGCCACCACCCAAACCAGAAGAGAGAGGTATCCTCTTGATTGCCGTGATCTTGGCCCCTTTCCTGATTCCGGATTTTTCAAAAAAAGAGACAGCCGCCCTATTAACCAGATTATTCTGACCTTTGGGCAGTTTCCTGCCACTCCAATATACCTTTAGTCCTTTTTCTAATTTACTTATCTTTAGCTTATCATAGAGGGCCACAGGAACTAGAATAGAAACCAACTCATGATACCCATCAACCCTCTGTCCTGTAATCTTCAGTAGCAAATTTACTTTGGCTGGGGCCAACATCTCAATGGTGGCCTGATTGATGGAAGAGGAGTTCGATCTCTCATTTGCGGGTGTGGGTGGCATTTTTATTCGCTTGCCTTAACAAAACGCATGCGGAGATCGTAGAGAAGATGGTCCAGGAGGTTTTCCTCTTCCTGCGTAAGATTGCCCTTTGTTTTGTCCTTGAGTAGGCTAATGATGTCAATGGATTGTTTGGCTAATGCTAAGTCTTTCTTTTTCTCTCCTGACTGCGGATCTGCAATTTCACCAAGGTGAAGGAGGCTCGAAGAGCTTAGTGAGAGAAGGAAGGAGGAAAAATTGACCTCCGGTAAATGAGGAACACCCTTCTCCTTCTCCTTCTCCTTCTCCTTTTCTTCTTCCTTTTCAGCCTTTCTGAATTCTTCCTTTACCTTTCCCTGACTATCAAAACTTCTTTTATCTTTGACAGTAAATCCAGGGCCCTTTATTTCTTCTTCAGACATGCCTTCCTCCTTTTAAGAAGTAGATGTACCAAATAGATTTTAGATTTTTCATATTGATTTTACTAACTTACTTTTATAAATCTACCAAAATTTGGGCACATAGTGCAAGAGAAAATCCTTATCTATCCCTGCCACAGGTAATCTCCGTGCTTCGTTGCCCCGCCTCCCATCTAGCCTATCCCACCAATGCGGCATCGCCTGGAGGAAATTGTCCCAACGCCGTTAAACATCGCTGGTGAACGGTTATCTATTCTAACGGTAAGGTAAGGATCAAGAGAAATCGCCTTGACATGGTATATGTTTTTCGTTAACTTCAAAATATAATCTATAGGTTATGCTTGGTCTTAATGCATGCATAAAAACCTTGTGTACCGAGGGATGAGCAGTAAAATAGGGGTATCTGGAATCCAATATTTCTGGAATTCATCCGCTTTTGCCCTTAGCTCCGGCAGATTCAAAGTGCTCATAACTTACCAATCAGCCCTCAGCCCGCTGCAAAAGATCTCCCGTTACCTATGATACTAAATATCATATGGAATTAGTGCTTGAGAATAGATTATATGAAACGACGTTATAGCAGACAAATAGACATCGGTGGTGTTAAGATAGGTGGTAGAGCTCCAATAGTGGTGCAGTCCATGACCAATACCCCAACTCAGGATGTAGCTGCCACGGTAAAACAGATAGACCGCTTAAGGAGCGCTGGATGTGAGGTTGTTCGCCTGGCAGTGCCAGACATGGAGGCCGCTTATGCCCTTAGAAAAATAAAATCTCAGGTTTCTCTTCCGGTTATTGCCGATATCCATTTTGACTACAGGCTCGCCTTGGCAGCTATAGAGAATGGTGCTGATGGGCTCAGATTGAATCCAGGCAACATTGGTGGAAGGAAAAAAATTCAGGAGATTGTTGCAGCTGCCCGATACCAAGCCATTCCTATAAGGATTGGGGTTAACTCCGGCTCTCTTAGCAGGGCTATCCTAAGAAGGTATGGCCACCCGACACCTCGTGCTATGATTGAGAGTGCCATGAGTCATGTAAAGATCTTAGAGGATTTAGATTTCCATCTCATCAAGATCTCCCTGAAATCATCAGATGTGTTACAAATGGTATCGGCATATAGGCTTCTGAGCGAGAAGGTTGACTATCCCTTGCATTTAGGCGTAACCGAGGCCGGGAGCCTCATATCAGGGACTGTTAAAAACTCCTTAGGGATTGGGTTATTACTATCAGAGGGCATAGGAGATACAATCAGGGTTTCTCTAACCCGTGATCCTGTTGATGAAGTAAAGGTCGCATATGAAATCTTAAAGGCACTGGGTCTGAGGCAGAGGGGGGTGGAAATTATATCCTGCCCTACCTGTGGAAGGTGTCAAATAGACCTTTTTGCCTTGGTAGAAACAATTGAAAACGCGTTGAATCAGACTACGACTCCTCTTAAGGTAGCTATCATGGGATGTGTTGTAAATGGGCCCGGAGAGGCGAGGGAGGCCGACATTGGCATTGCCGGCGGACAGGGCCAAGGCACATTGTTTAAAAAGGGCAGATTGGTCAAGAAAGTGCCTGAGCCAGATTTAGCCCGGGTACTTATTGAAGAAGTCCAAAAAATGGTTAACTGATATGGCATCCATTTCAAGACGATGTTCACAATTCTTCATTCCTACACTCAAAGAGATACCTGCCGAGGCTGAAACCATAAGTCACCAATTGATGCTCAGGGCTGGTATGATCAGAAAACTGGCGGCAGGAATCTATACCTATCTCCCTTATGGATTGATGGCCTTTAAGAAGGTGGAAAATATCGTCAGGGAAGAGATGGATAGGGCTGGTGCCATTGAGGTCCTGCTTCCAGGGGTGCAACCAGGTGATTTATGGATGGAAAGCGGTCGGTGGGATTATTATGGACCAGAGCTCTTAAGGTTCAGGGATCGACACAACAGGGAATCCTGCTTGGGCCCAACCCACGAGGAGGTAATAACTGACCTGGTTCGAAGGGAGATTCATTCATACAAACAACTGCCCATTACCCTTTATCAGATCCAGACAAAGTTCAGGGATGAGATCAGGCCGAGATTCGGGGTTATGAGAGCTCGGGAATTTACCATGAAGGATGCCTATAGCTTTGATATGGATGAAGAGGGAGCACACCGGAGTTATGAGAGCATGTACGCGGCATACGAAGCAATTTTCAGAAGGTGTGGACTCAAATTCCGGGCAGTCGAGGCAGACACAGGATCTATAGGTGGCAGTTTTTCTCATGAATTCATGGTCCTATCAAATACCGGTGAGGACGATATCGTAAGCTGTCAAAATTGTCACTATGCCTCCAACTTGGAAAAGGCAGAGGTAATAGCAAGGGGGGGTGATTCCAAAAATACAGAGGCAGAAAAATCACTACATGTTGTAGACACACCGGGAATAAAAACCATAGATGAGGTAACTGAGTTTTTGTCCACCAGGCCCGAGAAATTGGTAAAAACCCTCATCTATCAAACTGAACATGGCCCAATAGCTGCTTTGGTAAGGGGGGACCATGAATTGAATGAAGCCAAACTAAAGAATGTACTTAACGTTCAAGAGCTTGGTATGGCAGACCCAGAAACCGTATCTGAGGTAACTGGTGCCCCGATGGGGTTCGCAGGAGCCATTGACTTAAAAGTAGAGAAAGTGGCCGATTTTGCCCTCAAGGAGATGAAAAATATGGTAATGGGGGCAAACAAGAAGGATAAACATATCCTCAATGTAAATGAGGGGAGGGATTTCCAGGTGGAGAAATATGCAGACATAAGGATGATAACCTCTTCTGATCCATGCCCCAGGTGCGGTGGTGCATTACGGTTTGGTAAGGGAATAGAGGTTGGCCACGTCTTTAAATTAGGAACCAAGTATAGTGAGGCGCTTAAGGCCAATTTTCTGGATAGAAATGGTCAAGAAAACCCCATTATTATGGGGTGCTATGGGATAGGCATCGGACGGACAGTTGCAGCCGCTATAGAGCAGAATCACGACGAGCGTGGTATCATCTTTCCTGTATCTATTTCCCCTTTTGAGGTAACAATTCTGCCCCTTGAGATGCATGAAGCTCATGTGAGAAAAGTGGCTGAAGACTTATACCGGTGTCTGAGTGATTTAGACCTGGCAGTATTTCTGGATGACAGGGATGAAAGACCAGGTTTCAAGCTTAAGGACGCTGATCTTCTGGGCATACCTGTGAGGGTCACGGTCAGTTTAAGAACACTTAAAGAAGATGCGATTGAGGTCAAGTTACGCCCTAATCCAGATCTCAGATTAATACCTCTAAACAAGGCCTGCAAAGTGATAGAGGAGGTTGTCCAGGTCCTCTATGATTCGCCTAAATGACATAACATCAAGGATCCTTTCTTACCATCCTGCCGCAGATATAGGTCTCATTGAAAAGGCATATGTCTATTCAGCCAAGGTTCACAAGGAGCAGGTCCGTTTATCCGGGGAACCATATCTTTCCCACCCCTTGGAAGTTGCTGGAATTCTTACCAAGATGAAGATGGATGAAGTGAGTGTTGCCTCTGGCCTTCTCCATGATACGGTTGAGGATACATTGGCCGAACTAAAAGATATCAAGCATCTCTTCGGCGAGGAGGTGGCAACCATAGTAGATGGTGTTACCAAAATCAGTAAGATACATTTCCTTAGCAAAGAGGAACAGCAGGCGGAGAATATAAGAAAGATGATTCTTGCCATGGCTACTGATATCAGGGTTCTTCTGGTTAAATTGGCAGACCGATTGCATAATATGCAGACCCTCGGTTTTCAATCCCCTGAAAAGCAGGAGGTAATTGCAAAGGAAACCCTTGATATTTATGCACCTCTTGCTGGAAGGATAGGTATTTACTGGCTCAAGTCAACCTTGGAGGACCTCTCCCTTTTTTATCTTGAGCCAAAAATCTACGAGGATATAAGGTTGGGGATTGCCCAGAGGCGAGAGGGACAGGAGAAATTTATCAGGGAGATAAAGGAAATTTTGTCCAATAGATTAGCTGAGGCCAATATAAAGGCCACGATAAAGGGAAGACATAAGCATTCTTTTAGTATTTATCAGAAGATGATGGAGCAGGATCTAAATATAGATCAGGTCTATGATATCCTTGCTTTCAGGATCATAGTAAACTCTGTAAGAGAGTGCTATGAGGTTTTAGGTCTGATCCATTCCATGTGGAAACCAGTGTCAGGTCGTTTTAAGGACTATATCTCCCTACCTAAGGGTAATATGTATCAGTCTTTACACACAACCGTAATCACCCCTCTAGGGGAAAGAATGGAGGTACAGATACGAACATGGGATATGGACACAATTGCCGAAGAGGGGATCGCCGCTCACTGGAGGTATAAAGAGGGAAACGGGTCAGGCAAAGAGACAGACAGGCAATACGTGTGGATGAGACAGTTGTTAGAATGGCAGGAAAGCCTCACTGATCCAAAGGATTTTCTAGAAACAGTCAGACTGGATCTATTTAGTGGCGAGGTCTATGTCTTTACGCCTAAAGGCGATGTCAAAGAACTCCCCAAGGGAGCAACCACGGTTGATTTTGCCTATAGTATTCATTCAGAGGTCGGAGATAGATGTATTGGCGCCAAGGTAAACGAGCGGATAGTCCCCTTAAGCTACCAGCTTAAAAACGGAGACATAGTCCAGATTATTACCTCCAAAAATCATAAACCCAGTAAAGATTGGCTCAATTTTGTAAAGACATCCACGGCCAGGACCAGGATCAGACAATGGATAAAAAGAGAAGAAAGAGAAGAGAGCATCGCTATTGGAAGAGATATCTTGGAAAGAGAGCTTAAAAAAGTTAACCTTAATTTATCCAGGCTAATCAGCAACGAGCAGATCTTAGAGGTGATCCATAGATTCTCACTGAACAGTGTCGATGATCTGCTGGCCAGTGTAGGCTATGGCAAAATCTCAGCAAAACAGGTCTTGAACCGGCTTATCCCCCCCCTGGACATAAAAGAGGATAGGGCAGAGGGCTTTGTCCAGAAGATAGTTCACAGGATAAAAAGAAAAAAGGCAGAGACAGGGATTAAGGTTAAAGGGATGAGTGATATGCTTGTTCGCTTTGGAAATTGTTGTCAACCCTTACCAGGGGAACCGGTTATCGGCTTCATTACCAGGGGAAGGGGGGTCACCATTCATGCAAGAGGCTGCCGGTATATCAAGGATGTTGACCCAGATAGGTTAGTGGAGGTGGAATGGGAACCCTCGAAAGATGTGAATTATTTGGCAAGGCTGAAGGTTACTAATACCTCTAAAAAGGGTATGCTGGCCAACATAAGTGCCATATTTGCCCAGAGCGAGGCTAATATTGTAGATGCAGATATCCAGACAACAGTTGATAAAAAAGGGATATCCACCTTTACCTTTGAGGTTTCGGATTATGGTCAACTAAGGGATATTATCTCAAGGATAAAGAAGATTAAGGAGGTGCTAAAGGTAGAACGGATTTGAGCAGACAGTAGTCAGTAGGGAGTATGCAGTACGGAGAGGCTCGATACAAAGTGCTTACTATTTACTTATATGCCAGTCCTGATCTTAGACACCTCGTACAGACCCTCATTTTTTTCGTCTGGCCTTTTATTTTAACCCTCACCGTTTGGAGATTTGGATACCAACGCCTTTTGGTCTTATTGTGGGCATGGCTTACATTATGCCCTGCAACAGGCCCTTTACCGCATATCTCACATACCTTAGACATCCTATTATTTCCTTTGTCTTGATTTACCGTTAGCAGAAATCTATCTGTGCCTGACCTTCTAGCCTAATCCATTTAACGGGTGATGTCCGTTTCCGGTGTCAGTACTCAGTTGTTTTTTTATTTTCGACCAATTAGATGATATAAGACACCTTTTGCCATTTAAATGAGTTAACGGATTGTACAGCTTTTTCTACGGACCACTGACAGCCGTCAACCGGCATCACCATTTAACAGACCTCCCCGTTCTTGACAACTCAGTGATTAGTATATCCACCTCGTTTGTTATCAGATCATAGGCATTGCTGAGGGGAGGGCTGAAGATAGTTTCATATTGAGAGATTTTAGCCAGAGGAATCTCCTCACCTATCATCAGGATAACCCTCTCACCTATCCTGCTGACCTCCCTTGGACCAAGCATCTGGACCCCAAGTAATGTCTGTTTCTCTGGATCAACAATCAACTTAGCCCAGAAATCTTCCCCCTCAAACATCTTCTTCCGGGTCGTCCCCTTCCTCACTACTGATATTACCTCCACTCCCTCTCTTCTGGCTGCATTTTCTGTTCTCCCCACGGACACAACTGTAGTTCCAAAAATCTCAGCCCCAAATGTATTTAATGAACCCAAGAAACTCACGATATTGCCGAAGTGGATGTTCCTCCCTATGAGTCTGCCGTTCCTATTGGAGTGGGTTGCCAAGGCGGTGACAATCTTTTTCCCATTTACCATATACCATCCTTCAATACAATCTCCTGCTGCGTATATAGATGGATCACTTGTTTGAAGGTACTGATTCACCTCAATTCCACCAGTCCTACCGATCTTCAATCCAGCCTTTTCTGCCAGCTCCACATCCGGAACAATCCCTTTGGCAACAAGAACCCAGTCTGCTTCAACTGTCTTACCATTTGAGAGAAAGAGCTTGATGTCGTTTTTCCCAGATTCTGCCCTGACAACGGAGGTAGAGAAGTCGAGTGAGACCCCCTCATCCTCGATAAGAGAACGTAGTTTTTCACCCATATCAGGATCAAGTTGCTGGGAGAGGAGGCTATCAGAAGATACTACAACAGAGACAGACGAATAACCTTTTTTTAGCAGTGTTTCAGCCATCTCTAACCCTATCACCCCTCCACCGAGAATAACAACCCTTTTTCCTTCGGGCATGATCGACTTTATCTTATTGGCAGATCTCAATTCTGTCGTAAGATAGTGTACCCCATCTCCTTCAAGTCCTGGAATGTCTGGCCTTTTATTAATCGCCCCGGTATTGATCAGCAATATATCATAGGATATCTCTTCCCCATCTACCTTGATAACCTTCTTCTCTCTATCAATAGAGCCTACATCTTTTTCTGTATGGAGCCCTATCCTCTTTTTTTCAAACCATGGAGGGGTAGCATAAAACATATCTTCAAAGGATAATATATCCCTTAGAACAAATGGCTGTTCACATGGTGTATATGCAGTCCTGTCCCTTCTTGTATAGATATCAATCTGTGCTGGATTGCCCAGGAGCCTGAGGGTATTTGCGCACACAATACATGCACCGCCTCCCCCAATCATCACAATCTTCACTTTGGTCTCCTTTTTAGGATTGATTTCCCTTTTATTCGACGGGCAGGATATACCCTACAAATTCTTAGATGCAAGAAAAAAATGAATAATGTACGTAGTTAGTCGTCCTTACTACGTTATGCTCCTGACTCCGCTAGCAGAACAACGAACAACACTAATTAGAACTTTAGGCACTTTCCGACTATTCCATGGCCAAAAAACTATTTGGATCAAGCCTTACCATAGCATCAGGTATACGCTCACTGTCGTGGTCCTTTAGAAGCCTTAAGAAGACCCCTGATTGAGTCGAATCTAACTGGATGATAAGGCTGAAGAGGTCATCCAGGTTGTTACACGGAAAGGGGATGCCTCTTTCGTTCACCTCAGTAATATGCCTGTGTGAGAGGGCTGAGAACCATACCTCGAGGTCAAATTCTTTAGCTATCCCTCTAAATCCCTCAAACATGTCCCTTCCGGCCTCTGGAAAATCAACACCATCAACAATGAGGGTATATGGTATGAAATCGATCTCTTCTACCAAGTTTTTAAGGTTTTTGCGAAGCCTGTTAAGATCAAAACTTTCCTTTAGGTAGGCGAGGATTATCCTGTTTCTGTCCAATAGGGCCCGAACCTCATATTCATTCTCCATATCCAGGACCTTACCAATATAGTAGAAGATAACATGGTAATGGGAGGTAACCTTTTCCGGTGTATCCTTGAGCGAAATATGGACAAGTTTCTCCTCACGAAATAGCCTATCAAAGGCTATATTGATGAGACATGACGTCTTACCAACACCTGCCCGGGCCATGAGAACCCCCAGATTACCCTTGCCCAATTCTTTATGGGTAGACCTTTCCAGTATCCTTAAAGGGCTGACCTTTAGAAAATCTTTCATGCTTCTCCCCTTTTTTATTTTTTGTAACCGTTTACCACTGGCAGAGGCTGGGGCTGTATCTGAAAAGTGGCAGCTGAACGGTCATGATCTTTCTCTACGCCTTAGTTTTAGCTCCTCTGCCAGTGATTCGGGCACCTTTGAATACCTGGAAAACTCCATAGTAAACTCAGCCTTTCCTTGGGTTAAAGATCTCAAGGTGGTGGCATATCCGAACATCTCTGCCAGAGGAACCTCGGCCTCAACGGTTGCAAATACCCCATCTTCCGCCGAGCTCATGATCAAGCCCCTGCGCTGATTGATAGAAGACATGACACTTCCCTGGAACTCAGACGGGCATTCTACCGATACCCTCATAATCGGCTCCAGTATCAGTGGCTTCGCCTTTAAATAGGCCTGTTTAAAGGCACCTACAGCAGCCTGGAAAAATGCCCTCTCTGAGGAATCGACCACATGATGCTGGCCATCGTTGACCGTAATCCTCATCCCAAGAACCGGAAACCCTATCACAAGGCCCTTTTTAAGACAGGACCGGAAGCCCTTATCAATGGTAGGGATAAATTCAGTTGGGATTACCCCCCCTTTCACCTGGTTGATAAATTCATAAACACCCTCTTCTGAGGGTTCCATGAATCCAGCGACTCGCCCATACTGACCTGCCCCACCTGTCTGCTTCTTATGGGTATAGTTGAACTCCGTTCGCTGTGAGATTGTCTCCCGATAGGCCACCTGGGGAATCCCCGTTTCTACCTCCGCCCCAAACTCCCTTTTCATTCTTTCCACATATATCTCAAGGTGCAACTCTCCCATCCCAGAGATAATGGTCTGACCAGATTCCTCATCTACTCGTGACTGAAAGGTAGGGTCTTCCCTGATAAATCGCTTAAGGGCCTTTGCCACATTGGTGTCAGACCTGTTGTCCTTTGGGGATATGCTCAGAGAAATTACCGGTTCAGGCACAAAAATGGAACTCATGCTATAATTCAGTCGGCCATCAGTAAATGTATCCCCTGAAAAACAATTAACCCCGAAAAGGGCCACAATGTCGCCCGCGCCAGCCCTGGAGATATCCTCCATTTCGTCTGCATGCATTCGGAGGAGCCTTCCCACCTTGATCTTTTTCCTGTCCCTGGTATTTACCAGATTATCCCCTCTTGCAATGGCGCCCTGATAGATCCTGAGATAGCTGAGCTGCCCATATTTGGTTACCTCCAACTTGAAGGCCAGGGCTACCAGTGGGTCATCCGGATCCGAGGATAGCGACACCATTTTCTCCCCATTATCCATATCCAGTGCACTATTTTCTACCTCTGCCGGTGAGGGGAGGTAGTGGGTAACAGCGTCGAGTACAGGCTGAACCCCCATGTTTTTATATGCTGATCCGATAAATACGGGGGTTATCTGCCTTGAGATCGTCCCTTTTCTTACGGCCTTATGTATCAATTCCTCCGTGACACTGTCATCTAGAATGGCCTGCATCAATTCATCGGAAAACATGGAGGCAGCGTCCAGCATCTCCTCCCTTTTGGCAACGGTCTCATGGAGGAGGGGAGATGGAATCTCTCCTGTTTTGACCTCCTCTCCAAATGCCCCCTCAAAATAGATAGCCTTCATGGAGACCAGATCTATCACACCGGAAAAGCTCCCTTCCAGTCCTATAGGTATCTGCATGAGTATGGCATTATGATTCAATCTCTGACGAAGCTGGTCCAGAACCCGGTATGGATTGGCACCTGCCCGATCACATTTATTGACAAAGGCCACTCTCGGTACTTTGTACCGGTTCATCTGTCGATCAACGGTAATGGACTGGGATTGCACACCTCCCACAGCACATAAGACCAGAATGGCCCCATCCAGAACCTTCAGGGAACGCTCAACCTCAATGGTGAAGTCAACATGCCCAGGTGTGTCTATAATATTGATCTTATGCCCCTTCCACTCACAGTAGGTAGCAGCCGAAGAGATGGTAATGCCTCTCTCCTTTTCCAGGTCCATGGAATCCATCTTGGCGCCAACCCCATCCTTTCCCTTTACCTCATGGACAGCAAATATCCTCTTTGTATAGTAGAGGATCCTCTCTGTCAGGGTAGTCTTGCCCGAATCAATATGCGCACTGATGCCTATGTTTCTTAAGTATTGAATATCATCAACCATCAACAGTCCCTTTTGTATGTAACTCTGTCCCTTAGCTCAAATTTAAGACCTCAACAGGTCACCCCTCAGTGAAAGTGATTTCTAATACTACTAATAGATGACCATGGCAAGGGATAACTTTCCCTATATTAATGAAAAACACCTGCTACGGAAAGGCTTTGATTGATCACTTCTTATTAATTCTACCGCAGCATTTCTTTCTAAGCGAGCCAAAATAACTTGTATCCGTTTACCAAGAATAGATGGTTTGTGCTCCTTCCCAAAGGCGATATCTCAACCCGCCCAAACTTGCTCATACACTAATCGCCTAAAACGAAAGCATTGCCATCCAGATGTAATTGAGATCATGGCTTTGAAGCCCCTTACACAAATGCCGCTATTCCTTTTTCTTTTGCAGCGAAGAAATTAGGATTTGGGGATTTACACACTGCCAGTTCAGGGACCATAGGTCCACACATTGATCCAATTGCCGCTTGACAGGGCCCGTGAGTTGGCCTAAAAATAATGTAGATCATTTCAACAGTAAAACTTTTACCCTCGTTGTGCCGGCAAGCATAAGCAAGCCACCGGCACACCGGACAACAAGAATAGAGAGGAGATAAACATGCCTTTGGAGAATCAGAGATTCAGCCCAGAATTTGAAAGGGCCCTGGAGATTGGGCGTCCACCGAATATCACTCAACTGTTTCCCCATTCAAAAGCCTTGATCGTCAGCGGCAAGGCCATAGACCGGGCCATGATGGCCAAAGGAAAAGCCCTGACCATCGCTGCAAACGGGAGAAACCATTTTGTCATCCGAGGGGCACTGGCGGCGGCCCAGAGGGCCAATGCCGCCATAATCATAGAAATTGCCAAATCAGAAGGCGGAGCAGATGCCTACTGTGCGGTGAATTACTGGAATTTAGCAAGACAGGTTGACGCCGTGTGCAATGAGCTGGGGATCACCATCCCTGTTGCGATCCACGCGGACCACTACGGGATCAAAGGGGATCAAGATGTTGAGACGGCCAAGATCGAGATTCCATCTATGTTTGATGCCGGGCTAACCTCCATTGCCATTGATGCCTCGCACCTGCCTGACGACAGAAATCTTCTCGCCAATATGGCCCTGAGCCCCTATGTACCAGTATGGGCTGGTTATGAGACCGAGGTCGGGGAGATCAAAGGCAAGGAGGGCCTTTCCACGGCAGAGGAGGCACTCTTCTTGATCCAGGGCCTGAACGCCCACGATATCTTTCCTGACTGGATAGCGCTCAATAATGGGACCACCCATGGCATAGAGGCGAGTGATCAGGGGATTCAGGTGCCATTAACACGAGAGATTCATGAAGCCCTGTCCAAATATAAGATATCGGGCGCTCAGCACGGGACCTCAGGAAACAATTCCGAGCGGCTTCGAAGGATTGCCCAGGAGACCAGCACCACCAAGGCCAATGTGGCCACGGCCCTCCAGATGATCTCATGGGGTGTCAGGGTCAATGAGTACGGCAACGCCTATTTGGATGAGAATGGAGAATTTTTAAAGGAACCCGAAAAGGGCGTGACAGAGGCCATGTGGACGGAGATGGTGGCCTATGCAAAATCAAAGGGCCTCAAGGGCGGGGATTACAAGAAGCTCAACCTCCCCTTTGAAAACAAACTCTTAGGGTTGCCGTATGAGACTAGGCAGAGGATATGCAAGGGTGTGGAGGATTTCGTTTATGAACTTCTGACCAATGTCTTTAATGCGCAGGATACGGCCCCCCTAGCAATTGAGGCCCTCCTCGAGGCAGGCTCCTATGATCTCGGTCCGAAGGTGAGCCGAATCGAGGATCCTACTGAGTGGACAGAGGGCAAGATCCGGCAGCGTGCAGCCAGAATCGGGACAGATAGTGGCCCTGAAGGCGATTTCGAGGATTGACGCGAGGCTGCAATCTCCGGCACATCTCGCCCATACCAGGTATTTGTCACCGTTTCTCTTGTTTCCCATTCTCTTTGCCTTGCTGCCACCGGTCGAGAAAAAGGGACAGGAAACCGTGCCGCCGCATCGAAAAAATCAGAGAAATGGCCAGGTCAACGTCTGTTCAAAAAAAGTGCTAACCCCTTTCCTTCCTTTTGAATTTCTGTTGCCGTATCCTGATCATTAATTTTGGTCTGCCCGGCCTTTTTTGTGCTCTTCTTTTCGACCTCTTCCCCAGAAGTCAAGACCGTGAATAACAAGTGACAGCGAAAATTGTGCATGTATGCACTGTTTTATGTGCATCTTTATACTCCTTGCCTCCATCACAGCCCCCCACTTAAATCAGGTCTTGTATCTATGCATTGCAACATGATCGTCTGAAGCCTCCGTAGGGTAGAAATTTCAGGAGCCCTGGGGTGGAATCATTTTTTCAATCAAAAAACTAGCTAGCTTCTGGCACGCAATTTGAAAGTAAGGTTGCGGTATCTAAAAATGTTGGATGCGTCCAAGTGGGAACGAAAAAAGGATAGTATATGGAAGACGCCCTTATAGAGAGAAGATCTAAACCCATGAGCGTTATAGATCAATACTATAGCGTAGAATTTTCAATAAGTGCAAGCGCGTTTGTTTATCAGTTCAAAATCTGGGATATATCAACAAAAGGAGCATGTGTATTGGCAAAGGAAGATTCTGATCTATTGAACCACTTAAAGGTTGGTGACATATTAAACCTGAAATACCACACGATTGATTCATCAAAATCTGTTGAATCCTTAAAAACAAAGATCAGGCATATCAGCAAAGATGATACAGGACGATTCAAGGGTGTCTGTTTGGTTGGACTATCAATCTTAGAAGATCAAGATTCTAATTAATGAATTAAGGATAGAGGGTCGCCCCTTAAATCCACCCCTAATTAAATCAATAATAAATCCTGCTTCTTTACCTGTCAGAGTCCTCCCCTTCTTTATCCCATCCGACTTTTGAATAAGACGCCCGTGGCACGTCGCACTAAGAAGAATGAGAATATAGAATCAATGTTGTTTTTTATCTGGTATATATAGATAAAATATATATTTTTTAGCTAAATTATAAAAAATATTGACAAATATAACTATAGAGTTATAATTTAATATAAATGGAGTGCGATTAAAATCTGAAAGATGGATAGGGTCACAATGCCGTCGTTGATGAACTTTTGGTTCTTCCCTCCCTGGGTTACCCTGGGCGCTTTTCATTCCGTGTGCTCCGAGCGGTACTTGAATCCCTCCGGGGTGTAAAATTTTTTGGGGATTTGAGGTCACCTCCGAATGGCCTGGCCTACACCATCGGAGCTAAGCCAGGCCACTTAAAGAATCTAATTGCGCATCCCATGTCAAACCGGCCGCCCGTTCCACGCCATTCCCAGTATTCAGAACCTTTTCTTTAAAGCTCGAATTGCCACAAATCTCAAGACGAACATATGCACGCTGCTTCCACAATCCATTACCCGCTTGCCAGACCTGAAGTATTGGATATGCACCATGCCCAAGCCTGACACTGAAACCTATGTGGCCTGGCTTCTCAGGATGTCGAAGTACGTTAAGATTCGATTTACGTAGCGTACTGGTTCTGTCCCCCTGCAGTAACCGTATTTACCCATTCTTATGTATCTTTCATAACACAGTAAAGGCAGGGTTTTTTCAAGAGAGTGCCACTTGTGAGGATCGAGCCCTTTTTTCTGGGCAATCCTTTGGGCACTCTCGATATGCCTGGGGCCGACATTGTAACTGGCAAGCGTGATAAGCATACGGTCAAAACCCTGTACCTTGTCATATCGTTGATAAAGCTTGCTGAGATATCTGACCCCGCCCATAATACTCTGCTCAGGATCCAGGCGGTTGGTAACGCCCATCTCTCGAGCTGTTTGCAGGGTAAGCTGCATTAACCCTCGTACCCCCCGGTGACTCCTTGCTCGCGGACGGAAGTGGGATTCCTGATACGCTAAGGCAGCAATCAACCTCCAATCGAAACCGTACTGTTTTGCAGCTCTCTTAATGATTGCCTCATACTTAGGCAGTCTCGTGGTGACCCTCTGGTGGAACTTTTTCAAATCAAACCTGTCAAAGATTTCCACATTGCTGTAGTAGCTCCTGTAGATATCCTCGAACATCCCATCAGCCTTTGTCGTGGCAAAAAAATCGTTTATTGCAGTGAGGAGAGCTTTCTCCCCCTTCTTCACCGCCCAACCTAAGGACTGTGGTTCCTCAATAGGAATACCAATCTTGATATCGGGGTAGTAACGGCGATTTAGCAGGGCGATATTTGAATCGGCTATGGTTACCTCGATCTCCTTTTCAGCTACCTGTCGTATCAGCTCTTCTGTAGGAACGTCATCGTGAAGTTTAATGGTGAGGCCCAGCCCCGCTTTCTGTAATTCACATAAGCGTTCCTCGTAGGAAGTAGCCTTGCGGGCATGAATAATCTTTCCATCGAGGTCTGCCAGGTCTTTTATTGTGTGGTTGTCCTTGTGCACGATGACTCTTTGTTGAATCGACAGATAGCTGTTGGAAAAATCGACCTTTTTTTTGCGCGATGGGGTAATGGTCAGGCTTGCAGCGATGAAATCACCTTTCCCTTTGTCGACAGCCTCCATCAGGTTTCCCCATGGAGCCGTTTTTACGTGCAGCTCTACCCCCAAATACCTCGCAAAGGCCTCGGCCAAGTCGTACTCAAACCCCATGAGCTTGCCGCGATAGGTATAATAACAATGGCCATTGTTTCTGGTAATAACGGTTATCTTTCCGGTTTGCTGAATTGTAGTGAGCCTATCCTTCTCTCTCCCAGCATAGCTATTAAGCGCGAAGAGAACCACTATAAGTGGGAAGAGGATTCCATATTTCCAGGGTGACCCGCACATCATGCGCTCATTACCCCCATAAGAAAACTATATTAGGGGGATGTCTTGACGACGTTGACTTATTCCGGTGTGGATCTGGCCTTTTCTGTCTCGACAAACGACTATTCCTTTGAGTTCCCTCCGTGAAACTACTTTAGACCCAACACCACCCCACTTTAGTGATTCAACATAGTCAATAACGGCAACTTGTCAAGAAGAATGTCTCAAGGGCCGCTCCAGACAATCGTCTGTATCCTATCCAGCCGCTCTATGAGATCTATTCAACTTCGTCAATTACGTCCCGGCCTTCACTCACCATCACTGTAGGGCCTTCCGATATCTAATACACTTAAGGCCCTATATATTGTGCTAATTTTTTGCTTGACATACAACATCTTCTATTTCTATACTCCTTTATCAAAAGGAAACTCTATCATCCTATTTAGAGATTAGAAGTAGATTGGAGGTTATCATGGATCATATTCTCCTTATTGATGATCATGATGCAATTCTCAAGTTCCTACGCAAACTTCTCACAGACTTGGGTTATGAAGTGAAAGTTGCCCATGATGGGGAAGAGGGAATCAAATTGGTTGACAACGGTTATAGCTTCAATCTGGTAATTACCGACATTAATATGCCGAGGATGGACGGTAATGCAGTCGCCGAATATATCAGAAGCTCAGAGAACCCAGACACACCAATCGTGGCGCTTACTGCCTCTAGTCATGATGATATCAAGAGGGACCTGTTCAACTTCGTACTCATGAAGCCATTTGACCTGAAAACCTTAATAACCGCTATTAAATCATTTACATAAAACTGGTGAACGGAAAAGGGGTCAAAAGGGGTCAGATCTACGTTTGACTCTTGCTCGGCATTAACTTGGATTTTTCAACGCCTTTTCTAAGTGGCCGGCTCCCTGCCACCTAACTCTAACTCCTCCTACGACAACTGCTTGCCGAACTATACCTCTTCATGTGAAATTCCCTGCCCGTCTGCCACGGTTCATTACATGATAGAGTAAGCATCCGGGTATCCCATCCTTAGTAGTCTGCGCATATGCTCCTATCCCTGACAAACAAGCAAAAGTGTCAAACCGAAGCTTGACCCCCTTTCTTTCTATTTCTTAGTTGCGCGTGGTAACCTAAATGGCCTTGATAGGCGTTTCGTGCTCATATGGATAACCCAAGTTGGACTCTTACTGCTCGTTCCACCTTTCGCATGTCTGAAATCGACAGCCTCCCCTCCAGATCCATTAGGCGTAATTTACTTACCGTTGTCAGTTGATCTGCCATTGCTTTACATTGCTTTTCATTTAGTGTAACATATGCTTCGCTTGGATATAGACGATCGATTTTGCTTGTAATCGGCGCAACTTGAACCCTGTTTAGAAACTTGTTAGAAATGTCGTTACTGATGATTACCGCTGGTCGTTTCTTGCGGATTTCACCGCCCATCGCTGGTTCGAAGTTCACCCACCACACTTCACCGCGGTTCATCACTCACATCTCCTATTGTTGCCTCTGACCATTCCATTGCTTCGGATTCACGGGCTTCATCTTGAGCCATTTGTTCATAAGCTGCATGGAGATCTTGATTAGAAATGTGTGGCCGAACCAGTTCCTCGATAAAATGACTGATATGCCCTCGACCTACTATCTTATGTAGGCCTTCGTAGACTTTATCGTCTATGGTAATAGTCAGCTTTTTTTGCATGATAATCCTCCCCTTTATACGTGTATAATACGTATGATAGACCATTTTTTGAAGATATACAAGTGGATTTCAGGAAAAAGAATCAAATACCTTGCCAACCGTAAGGTTTCGATTGCCTATAATTCCATTCTTTATGTGGAGCTGATCTTGTCAGATGTGGCCTACAAATCCTCAAAAAATGATCACGAGAAAACACTATGGACGAGCTTGAGGTAGAACAGGGTTACGCGAATTTTCACCGAAAGCTAAATCACATTCTCAGGCGGAGAGATGTTAAAGGCTTTAAGGCCCATGTGGCAGCACATCCAATGCAGGCAGGCAGACTCTCCCACTGTCTGGGCCTCAGTGATGAATTGGCAGAGGTAGAGATGTATAAGGCAATAGTGGTCCGCTCTGCGCTTCAAGACTTACATCATGAGGCCTTGGAGTGGCTTAAAAAAAAAGGCATTGATCAACCCAGATCAAGATCTAAAAAGAGAGGCAAAAGCCGTAGAAGCTCTTTCAGGAGGCAGTAGGTAACATTACAATAGAATGATATTATTCTCGCGGCATTTTCTTATCATATCGTCAGGCCAGATACTCGCCTGGATCTCGCCAATATGGGCCTTTCCAAGGTAAAACATACACAGCCGCGACTGGCCGATGCCGCCCCCGATGGAAAGCGGCAACTCGCCATTGAGCAGACGCCTGTGGAACAGGAGGTTCTTTCTTTTGATCTCACCTTTCATTTCCAGTTGTCTCAGTAGTGTCTCAGCATCTACCCGGATTCCCATTGAGGAGAGTTCATAGCCGCAGTCTAAAATCGGGTAGTAAACCAGGATATCGCCATTGAGTCCCTTATATCCACCACCAGTGCGTGTAGACCAGTCATCATAATCTGGGGCACGGCCATCGTGTGGCGTGCCGTTTTTCAGGTTGCCGCCAATTCCGATGACAAAAACGGCCCCGTGCTCCTGGCATATGGCTTTCTCTCTCTCATTGGGCGCCAGTTCAGGATACCTTTCTTCCAGTTCTTCACTATGTACAAAGGTAATGTCTTTGGGAAGAGTAGGCTGGATGACGCTGTAGTGATAACAAACATATTTTTCTGTCCGCTCTATTACATCGTATATCTTCCTGACAATGTCTTTTAAAAAGTCCAGGTTCCTTTCCTCCGGCGATATCACCCTTTCCCAGTCCCACTGATCCACGTATAGGGAATGCAAGTTGTCCAGTTCCTCATCCGAACGAATGGCATTCATATCAGTGTACAGGCCTTCACCGTTCGCTAAACCATAGTCGGCCAGCATCATCCGCTTCCACTTGGCAAGGGATTGCACTATCTCTGCACCCATATTATCCAAGGCCTTTATATTAAAAGAAACGGGCCTCTCTATCCCGCTGAGGTCGTCATTTATTCCAGTACCTGCCTTGACAAACAGGGGTGCCGTCACACGCATAAGGTTCAACTCAAATGCTAAATTGATCTGGAAGAACTCCTTGATAAGGCGGATGGCCTTTTCTGTCTCTTTCAGACCCAACAATGGTTCGTACTGAGCCGGGATGAATAAATCTGTTTTCATGAAACACCTCCTCTATATATCGACATGTACAAAGTTCCTCCTCGCGATAACCCTATCTTGCGTGCAAACTGGCCTGGACAAAACCATACAAGAGGGGCGATAAGGACAAATACCTCCCCATGCTCAAATCGATTCATTGTTCCTGGATCAACATTGAGGCAGCCGTCACATTTGATAGGGATAATCTTCAGCCTTGAGGAAAGAAGATGGCCTATTGAGGCAGCAGCAATTCCTTTGCCCAGCCCAGAAAGAACCCCACCGGTTCCTATGATGTATTTGGTAGTGGGCATTTTATTTTCCTGGGTGAAACCTAATGAAAAGGCTATAGCTAATATCTGGTGTGGTCAAGCTAAAAAGCCTTGTCTGTCTTGTTTTCTCTGGGCAAAAGATGAAATCGAGGAAGATAAAACCTCTGTAGGCACAATTATTCCGGATACGGCCAAAGAGAAACCCCTTAAAAAGGGCTATTCATATCATTGACAGCGCCTTGTAAGGGTGGTATGTTGTAGTTGTTTGTAGGCCCTCACCAGATGATTCCCAAAAACCTATAAAGACAGAGGCCGTTTTTATTCGATTATAGGAGAAACCATGGAAGAAAAAAAGAAAACCGATAGGGCTGATAGATACGAAGATTTCTTAGATGACCTCAGCCACTTTTCTGCAAAAGATGAAGAAAAGTATCTTGTAGGTAGTAGTGGTAAAACCCCTTCTGGGGGTGAGATTATTTTAAAGGTTGGTGAGAGCGTAAAAGAGATTAGAGCGAAAAAAGGCCTGAGCTTACAGGACATTTCACAAAGAACGGGGTTGGAACCTGAGCTTTTAGTTGAGATAGAGAAAGGAGAGGTTTCTCCACCCCTGGGAACCATTATCAAATTGGCAAAGGCCCTTGAAATGAAAATGGGCTATTTTATATCCGGTGCCGAAAATCTCCCTTACACCATTGTCCGGAAGAATGATCGCAAGCTTATTTCCAGATATGACTCTGAAAAAAGTGATAAATATGGTTACGAATTTTCATCCCTGGCTCCTTACAAAAAGGACAGACATATGGAACCCTTCCTTGTCACACTGGAGTCATCAGATGTGGAAGAAGAACGTTCAACCCATGATGGTCAGGAATTTATCTATGTTCTTGAAGGCGCCATGGAGGTTCGCCTGGGTGAAGAGGTTCATATTCTTGAACCAGGTGATGCCATATATTATGACTCGACTGTCCCGCATTTAGTGAAATGCGGTGGGGAAGATAAGACAAAGATATTGGCTGTACTTTACGCTGAATGATAAGGGGCGGGGCCTTGACTGACAACAACATTGTATGGTTGAATTCGGAAACCTTTGATTGGTGAGACAATGATTGCATTTGACCTGAGGTGTTCTAATGGGCATAGCTTTGAAGGTTGGTTCAAAGACCTTGAATCATTTGACGAGCAAAATTCCCAGGGGATGGTTAAATGCCCCCTTTGTAGGAATACAAATATAACGAGAGTACTCTCTCCAGTAGCTATCAAGAGTAGTCAAGGAGAAGAAAGGTCAACAGAGGCTGAGCCTGATTATCAAAAACTCGCCAAGGGTATAATGGAGTATATAAGGAACAATTTCGACGATGTGGGAGCCGATTTTTCAAAGGAGGCCCTGAAAATGCATTACGGCGTAGCAAAAAAGAGAAATATACGGGGCTCCGCTACAACAGAAGAGGAGGAAACTCTAAAAGAAGAGGGGATTAAGTTCTTCAAGATGCCCTTTATTAAGCCTAAAGATGGTGATAATTAACCGCGGGGTTTTCCCCTTTCTCCTCACCTCGATGGGTTCCCTACTGCTCCCAGCCAATTTGGCTCAGAAACAGTGTGTTTCCCTCAGAATTCGGGAAACTCCAGTTACACATTAATCTTGACTCGGTTATTCTCTTCAACCCACCAATTTTAAACTTTAGGCACTTTAGGCACTTCTGTTGCTATGGGTATGATTGATATTACCGGAAAGAAGATTCTTTTGAGAGAGGCACTGGCCTCAGGGCGAATAATCCTCTCACCGGAGACAGTCAAAAAGATAAAAGAGAATCAGATTAAGAAAGGAGATCCTTTGTTGGTCGCTGAGATAGCAGCCATGAAAGCGGCCAAAGAGACCTATCTCTTGATTCCCCACTGCCATCAGATCCTGTTAAATACGGTTGAATTGAGTTTTTCTATTGGCAACGATTTTATTGAGGCCAACTGTCTGGTAAAGGCTGAGGCTACAACTGGGGTAGAAATGGAGGCCCTGGTGGGTGCCTCAATAGCACTTACTACCATATGGGATATGGTTAAATATATTGAAAAAGATAAGAATGGTCAATATCCATCAACTCGGATTTCTGATATTAGGGTCCTCAAAAAGGTGAAAAAGTCCATATCCAAACCTGATGCAGTCTAAAAAAATACGATGGTCACGATAACAAAAACAGGGAGTAGAAAAACAATCGAATACTTTAACATATACCCAAAGAAACTCGGCATAGGTGTACCTGCCTCTTCCGCGATAGATCTCACCATGAAATTGGGTGCATTTCCAATATAGGTATTGGCCCCAAAGAAAACAGCACCGGCAGAGATAGCCATCAGATATATAGGGTTTTCAGCAATTAACCTGGAAACAGCTAATGGCTCAGGTGTGCCTGAGTAAAACTTCCCCAGCGCACTGCTAAAAAAGGTTAAATAGGTAGGGGCATTATCCAGGAAACTCGAGAGGATCCCTGTAATCCAAAAATAATGAAAGGGTTCTTTTACCGCACCAATGATAAAGCTAAGCGCCCCTTTGTCCCCTGCCAGAAGGAGAAGGAGACATGGGGTCATTGTGACGAATATCCCGGCAAATAGATAGGCCACCTCTTTAATAGGAAACCATGTAAACTCATTATCTTCCCGTACCTTGGGAGGGGTAGATACCAACGAAAGGACGCCCATGAGGATAATAAAACCATCTCTCACCCATTCTTGAACGCCTCTCACTATACCCAAGGTATTTACCTCTCCCCAATCCACCAATCCACTAAATATCACAGAGCCAACAACCCCAGCCAAAAAAATAAGGTTGTAGCTACCAACTAACCTGATTGGCTCTTTTTCTCCCTCATCCACCTGGCTGCTCTGCCCTTCTCTCCTGTAATGATAGGTGTCAAATGCAAAATAGATTGCCAGCAAGATCAAAACAGTCAATAGCATATGGGGCAAGATGTGAAAGGTCCAGAAAAAAGGAACACCATGCAAGAATCCAAGGAAAAGTGGGGGATCTCCTACTGGTGTGAGTGCTCCACCAATATTTGCCACCAGAAATATGAAAAAAACCACCATGAATGCCCTGTTTTTTCGATAATTATTGGCCCTTAAGAATGGCCTTATGAGTAACATGGCCGCCCCGGTTGTTCCCATCCAGGAAGCCAAAATGGTTCCTACCATAATCATAATGGTATTTACTACAGGTGTTCCCCTCAGACTCCCCCTGAGCAATATACCTCCAGAGATCGTAAAGAGACCCCAGAGGAGTATAATAAAGGGGATGTAATCTGCTATCAAAATATGAAGAAAACTGTGAAGGGCTGCTCCTTTATAGGCAACTAAAAGAGGGATGACTATAGCCATAGCCCAAAAGGCCGAGACCTTTCCAAAGTGATGGTGCCAGAATCCCGGGGCAAAAAGAGGCAGTAAGGCAATTGAAAGCAATATCCCGATAAATGGTATGGTACTGTAAAGTGAGAGAATCTCACCCAAGTTGATGAAACCGTGAGCCCCTTGATGAGGATCTTCAGCTGCAAGCACTGGAAAGGAAAGAGAAAAAAAAACCAGGAGGAATAGAATCATGCTTTTATGTCTCATGTATGCACCTCGTAGTCCATTTCGCCCCACACTCCTTAATAATCCTTCTAGTCATTACAAAATATCTCAAATTATTACTTGATCTTGTCCCTCGAGTCGCTGGAAGTATAGGTATGGGGATATCTTGAGTCAAGAAGAAATTACCTCTGGGGTCTCTATTTAAAGAAGAAAAGCCGAAAAGTGAATATCGAATAGATTTCTCTCTGGCGCTATGTTATATAGAATAAAAAAAAGGAGGTGTCGGGATGAGAGAGGTGAAGTGGAATAGAGTGTTGATGGCAATCTTTCTATATATGCCTATCTTTATCTTCATCACTGGATGTGTCACAGAGAGCCTATCCAAAAGGGCTGTCCCTCCCGCAGAATCCCAACTAATTGAAGAAGCTGGGGAAACAGCAGTGTCTCTCTATCATGATTTCAACGATGTGCCTGTCCCAAAGGAACTGGAGATCAAAAGGGAGAATTCCTTTGCCTTTCAAACAACCGAACTCACGATTGGATTGCTTACCTTTTCTGGCAACGTAGACCCGGATTCTCTCATCAGCTTCTTTACCACCAAAATGCCTGAGGACGGTTGGCGTTTCCTGAGCTCCTTCAAATCGCCAAAGAACATAATGTTTTTTCTGAAAGAGAATCGATTCTGTATCATAACCATAACCAGCAAGACCTTTGCCGCAGAGGTAGAGATTCTCGTTACACCCAGCTTCCAAAGCAAGTAGCAAAAAGTCTCAACTGTTTTGGGTATCCCGTATTGTAACTGGGGCCTCTATTGTTGCCCGCAATCGCTTTGATCACCTGCAATTTTGGCCAGCGCATGGTTTAGAGCCGGTAAAATCGCAGCCAAGTTTTCCTTTGCACCATCAGGGCTTCCTGGTAAATTTATAATCAGAGTACTCCCCCTTACCCCAACCATTGCCCGGGAAAGCATGGCATGGGGAGTCTTTCTTAGGCTTGCAGCCCTCATGGCCTCGGCCATACCAGGTATCTGATATTTGATTACCCTGAGCATAGCCTCAGGTGTTGCATCTGTTGGGCTTACTCCAGTGCCTCCTGTTGTCACAATCAGCCTGAGACCATCTCTGTCGACCCACTCAACTAAACACTCCACAATCTTTTCATGGTCATCAGGGACAACACCCTGCTTCTCAACCACGTAACCAGCCTTGGTCAATATTTCAGCAACTAAGGGGCCAGATCTATCCTCTCTCTGCCCCCTAAATCCCCTATCACTAATAGTCAATATCCCGGCCTTTATCATGGTAGGCTATCTCTATTTTCCCTCTTCCTTGCTGACAGCTATTATCTTGTCTGCCAGTTGAGGTGGAACCTCTTCATAATGGGACTGTTTCATCCTGAAATTACCCCTGCCACCTGTCATGGATGTCAGATCAAAGGAATATTTCAGAACCTCAGACATAGGAACCTCAGCCTTTATAATCTGGTATTTTCCTTCACTATCCATACCTAATACCCTTCCCCTCCTGCCATTAAGATCACCTATTACATCTCCCATAACATCTTCTGGGACAATGATCTCCATGCTCATAATCGGCTCCAAAAGAATAGGCGTGGCTTCCTGGACAGCCTTTTTAAAACACATGGAAGCTGCAATCTTAAAGGCCATTTCAGACGAATCAACCTCATGAGATTTTCCGTCAAAAAACCGTATCTTTAAATCCACAACCGGATATCCTGCCAGAACCCCGCTCCTCATAGCCTCTATTATTCCCTTCTCAACGGCTGGAACAAAATTCCTGGGTACATTCATTCCAGTCAAGGCCTCATCAAACACAAACCCCTCCCCTCTTTTTAGGGGGAAGACATCAAAATGTACCTCGGCAAACTGGCCTCGCCCTCCAGTCTGTTTTTTATGCCTATAGATTATCTTTTCTCTCGTATTCTTGACTGTCTCCCTATAAGGAACCTTGGGCGTCTTGAGATTTATTTCGACTCCGAATTTTCTCTTTAATTTATCCCTGGTATTCTCCAGGTGAATCTGGCCTGTGCCCGATAGGATAATTTCTGAGGTTGATTGATCTCTATCTACCTTCAGGGTAGGATCTTCCTCCATCAATCTCGCAAGAGAAGAGTAAACCTTATCCTCATTCTCTCTCTCTCTGGCCTCTATGGCAAAAGAAATGGTTGGTGAAAAAGGCTCGGCTGGAGTGAACACAATTGGGTCGTCCTCCTTACAAAAGGTATCGCCGGTTGTGGTCTCTCTTAGCTTAGCCACAGCCGCTATATCGCCTGCAGCAGCTACCTTAATTGGTGTTTGCTTTTTACCTTCGATTAATAATAACTGCCCTAACTTTTCTTTGACCTTTTTTGTTGAATTAAAGATGGTAGATTCTGAATCTATCTTTCCAGACATAACCTTAAAAAGATTGAGTTTCCCTGCAAAAGGGTCTGCCAAGGTCTTAAAGACAAGCGCTGAGAACGGGGCCTCATTCACAGCATCAAATTCCACCTTGTCTTCACTACCCACCCTATGACCTCTAACCTTTCCTCTTTCAACAGGAAAAGGTAACGATAGATCGATAATGTCCAAAAGTTGTTTTACACCTATATTAGCAATGGCAGATCCAGGAATGACAGGCACTACAATGCCAGATTTCACACCCTCTATAAAGGTGTCTTCTATCTCCTTTGGGGTGAGTTCCTGTCCATCAAGATATTTTTCCATAACATCATCATTGGCCTCGACAATATTTTCCATTATTTTCTCACGCCATTTATCTACTATCCCGGCCATTGAATCTGGGATATCTCCATCTTTAAAGGAACCTGTAGCATCATTTCTATACAGATGGGCCCTTAACGTTATGAGGTTTACCAGGCCGTTAAAGTCACTTTCTGCCCCAATTGGAAGATATATGGGGGTTGCACTCATAGAAAATATCCTTTCAACTTCCTCCAAAACCTTATAAAAATCAGCTCTCTCCCTGTCCAGTTTGTTAATAAATATCACCCGAGGTAAATTATATCCCTCGGAAAAGGCCCAGACCTTTTCAGTGCCTACCTTGACACCGTCAACAGCATCAACAACAACAACAGTCCCTTCGGCTGCCTGAAGACATATCTTGGTATCAGAAAGGAAATCATTTTCGCCCGGCGTATCTATAAGATTGAATCTGCTATTTTTCCAGTTATAGGCATGAAAGGCTGTGCCGAGGCTCACCTTTCTTTTAATCTCTTCCGGTTCAAAATCCATGATGGAGGAACCATCATCTACTCTTCCCAATCGGTTTGTGGATTTGCCATTATATAGAATGGCCTCTGCCAGTGATGTTTTTCCACAACCACTATGACCTATCAACCCTATATTTCTGACTTGATCAACTTTTTTTGTCATATGATCTCCTCAATTATCTAATGATAATAAACCGTTATGATTCTGCCATAAGCCATGTCGGGGTAAGGCCAACCCAGACTGAGTGATAACTAACCCTACTGCCTAACTTCTTAAATTAGGCGATCTATTGTGGCCCTGTCAAAGACAAATATACTATTTTTGGAGACAAACCACACAATGACGTTGTAGGGTTAACTTACCGTAATAAGAAAAAATGTCAAGGCAAGAATAAGGGGAAAATTGACAGTGGCAGGCTCATTGTTTAAAATATGTATATTACCATAAAAAACCATCTTTTTTGCAGTAGAAAGGAGAAAAAATGCCCTATTCAGTGGCTATGGCTGGCAAAGGGGGGACAGGTAAAACCACTGTTGCGGGATTCTTGATTAAGTATCTCGTTGAAAAAGGTAAAGCCCCTGTACTGGCTGTTGATGCTGATTCAAACACCAACCTTAATGAGGTTCTTGGTGTACCACTAAGAGCAACATTAGGCACAGCTCGGGAGGAGATGAAAGAGGGGGTGGTTCAACAGGGAATGACCAAACAGATGTTTATGGAGATGAGGTTGGCACAGGCAATAGTTGAGGGAGAAGGTTTCGACCTTATCTCCATGGGTAGGCCAGAAGGGCCAGGATGTTACTGCGCCGCTAACAGTCTATTAACTATGTATTTAGGAAATCTTATAGACAATTATCCTTACATGGTTATGGATAATGAAGCGGGTATGGAACATATAAGCCGCTTGACAACAGACAATGTTGACGTTCTTCTTGTTATTTCTGATCCTTCCATAAGGGGGATTGAAACTGCCGGCCGGATTAGTAGTCTAGTTGATGAGTTGAAGGTAAGGGTTGTAGAGAGGTTTTTAATAATAAACCAGGCACGAGATGGGTTAGCTGATTCCTTGCAAGAGGCAATAGTTAAACACGGACTGAATCTGGCAGGTACGATTCCAAGAGATGATCTCCTTTACGATTTTGATATGAAGGGCAATCCAACCATTAATTTACCGGATGACAATCCAGCCGTGTCCGCTGCCTTCGACATCTTCGATAGAATAATAGAGGTTAAGGCTACTGCGTAGTTTACTTAATTTTATGCAATATGTTGTGGTTTTTCTAAAAAAGGTATGCTATATTTAGAACATTACTCCACAAATGACGTTGTAGGCTTACCTAACAGACAGGATACATGATGGAGATACTGGTAACAGGTGGCTGTGGTTTTATTGGCAGCAATTTTATCAGGTATACGCTCAAAAACCGCAAGGAAGCCAAGGTTATCAACATAGATAAGCTTACCTATGCGGGAAACGTTGCCAACCTCTCTGATGTGGTCAAGGAATATGCACCGTCTCGGTACCGGTTTATCAAAGGCGATATATGTGACAAGGAGATTATTGAGGATACCTTTAGCCAGACTGATATCGACTGGGTGGTAAATTTTGCCGCTGAATCACATGTGGATAGAAGCATCGAGGAGCCAGCAGAATTCTTACACACAAACATCTTGGGGACCTTTACCCTTCTTGAAGGGGCAAAAAAATCCTGGCCTGATCCTGGCTCAGATCTATCCAAGAAACGTTTCCTCCATATCTCCACCGATGAGGTCTATGGGTCTCTTGATGATAAAGGTTGCTTCACAGAAATAACCCCCTACAATCCTTCCAGCCCTTATTCAGCCAGCAAAGCGGCCTCAGATCATCTCGTATATGCCTATTACAGAACCTATTCTATACCAACGATTATTACAAATTCCTCCAATAACTATGGTCCCTATCAGTTTCCTGAAAAGCTTATCCCCCTGGTTATCAATAATGCCATAAGAGGAAAAAGGCTCCCTGTATACGGAGACGGTAAAAATGTGAGGGATTGGCTGTATGTGGTAGACAACTGCTCGGCCATCTTGGCCACGCTTGAAAGGGGCCTCCCCGGTGAGAAATATAACATCGGGGCACATTGCGAAAGACAGAATATAGACGTTGTTACCATGATATGCGATTATCTCGATAAAAGACTCGGACTGATGGACAGAAAACCAAGGACAGAGCTCATAGAGTATGTCTCTGATAGACTGGGGCATGACCGAAGATATGCAATTGATGCCTCCAAAATAAGAAATGAACTTCACTGGCAACCTTCAGTTACCTTTGAGAAAGGAATTGAAGAAACCATTGAGTGGTATCTCAACAATATGGCCTGGGTAGAAGATATTGAAACCGGAAAATATCAGGAGTATTTGTAAGCGTTCAGGTATCTGCCGTCAACCTTCAGTGCTTGTTCTCACTGGCTCTTGGCTTTGTGCTCGTTGCTCGCTCCAGGCCAAAAGTGGACAAAAGACAAAACTCTGAGCACCTTAGGATTACAGGAACTAATTAAATGACTGAGAAAAAGACTACCAAAGGGATTGTTTTAGCAGGTGGCTATGGATCTCGTCTTTACCCTATTACTGTATCGGTCAGCAAACAACTTCTTCCCATTTGTGATAAACCGATGATCTATTACCCACTGTCTGTTCTTATGCTCGCAGGTATTAGGGAAATCTTGATTATCTCTACTCCCAAGGATATTCCTAACTTCAAGAGGTTGTTGGGGGATGGCCAGCAGTTTGGACTTTCTTTCACCTATGCAATACAGCCAAGGCCAGAGGGATTGGCTCAGGCCTTTATTATAGGAAAAGAATTTATAAATGACCATCTCTCATGCCTCATCTTGGGAGACAACATCTTTTATGGACACGGCTTTTTGGATTCCCTCAAGAGAACAGCAAACAACGAAAGGGGTGCTACAATATTTGGTTATTGGGTACGTGACCCTGAAAGATACGGGGTAGTAGAGTTTGATAGCATGGGAAAGGCGGTCAGCATTGAGGAAAAGCCGAAGATTCCCAAGTCAAACTACGCCGTTACCGGCCTCTACTTCTATGATGATCAGGTTTGTTCTATTGCATCTGAGCTTACGCCATCGCCAAGAGGGGAACTTGAGATTACTGATGTCAATATGACCTATCTCAAAAAGAATCAACTAAAGGTTGAAAAATTAGGCCGGGGCATTGCATGGCTGGATACTGGCACCCATGAATCCATGATACAGGCCATCAACTTTATCCATGCCATTGAACAAAGACAGGGATTGAAGATAGCATGTCTTGAAGAGATTGCATACCGGATGGGATACATATCAGCAAGTCAGGTAGAGGAGCTTGCCATGAGTATGAAAGAAAGTGCTTATTGCCAGTACCTTCTGGAGGTATTAGACGAGAGGTCAGGAAGCAAAGAGCCTTAGGGAGGGATCAATGAAGTTTACCCCATCTCCTACTCTTCCAGAGGTTATCATAATAGAACCAGATGTCTTTCCCGACAAAAGGGGATACTTCATGGAGACCTATCATCAACAGAAGTTCACCGATGGAGGTATTAATATAAGGTTTGTTCAAGACAACCAATCTGTGTCTACACGAGGGACCCTGAGGGGCCTCCATTACCAGATAAAGAGGCCACAGGGTAAGCTAATCAGGGTTTTATATGGAGAGGTATTCGATGTAAGTGTGGACATCAGGAGGTCTTCGCCAAATTTTGGCAAATGGTTCGGGATAACACTATCTGCAGACAACAAGAAGGCCGTTTACATTCCTCCAAATTTCGCACATGGTTTTTGCGTCTTAACTGATAAGGTAGAATTTTTCTACAAATGCGCCGATTTCTATGAACCAGATTATGAGCGGGCAATAAGATGGGATGATCCAGACCTTGCCATTGACTGGCCTATTAGAGCGCCGATTCTTTCAGAAAGGGATGCTGCGTGCCCATTTCTAAGGGATGCTGAATTGCCTATGTAGGATTGGGCTCCCCATAAAGAAAAATTGTTCATGGCGAGGAACAAGGCCCCTTCAATTGCTCCTCTATAAATAAGAGATTACCAGGATGATTAAAAGAGCCACTGGCTTTATTTACAGCCTTTTGTGGAGAGGGGTATCATAGAGCAGAAATAAAGGGAGAAAATGTCTAAGGCACCATCTAAGAATCCCATAAAAACGGAGATATGGGGAGTGATTTTTTTACTTTTGACCCTTATCTTTGGAGGGAGTCTTTTTTCATACCATGCCCAAGATCCTCTTTTCTGGGAAAGGGCACGGACTATAGAGCAGGCAAAAAACCTATTCGGGCCTATTGGCGCCCATGTGTCCGGTGGCCTCTTTCCGCTCCTGGGTTTTTCATCATTCTGGCTCATAGCCATCCTCCTTTACCTATCCTTCTCTTTTTTCAGGGGAAGGTTCCCTTCCCGGGTAATCTGGATATCTATAAGCCTCGTTCTCCTGGTACTATCTTCTTCTGCTTTACTGTCCCTTTACATTCCTGGCGGCATACCTTATCGAGGCACAATGATTGGCGGAGGATTGGTTGGACTGCATATTGCTGGTTTGGGTAAAAAGATATTCAATTATTTCGGGGCATTTGTACTTTTCCTCACCATCTTTATCATCTCCTTTATGGTCATCACCCGATTTTCCTTTGAGAGCCTTTTTGAGACGATCTGGTCACTGTTTTCTAATATTGCCCTCTATGTAAAGGAAAAGTGGCTCAAGCACACGGAGCGAAGACGAAGAGCAAAACTAAGAAAAAAGACAGCAAAAAAGGTTGATAAGGCAAGGGAGAGGCAAATGACTATTGTCGAAACCCCTTTACGGAAACCGGCTAAACCAACACAAGAGTTTTTTCCCTTTATGAGTACAGCTGGTGATTTCAAACTCCCGCCTTTAGATCTTTTGGATGAAATCCCGAAATCATTGGATAAGGAAATCCAAAAAGAAAGCTTGAGAATGAATGCACTCCGGGTTGAAGGAAAGCTAAGAGATTTTGGTGTTGAAGGCGAGGTGGTGGAGATAATACCAGGTCCGGTAATAACGATGTATGAATTCAAGCCAGCACCAGGTGTGAAGATAAGCAAGGTGGCATCTTTGGCAGATGACCTTGCTCTCAATCTGAGAGCATCAAACATCAGGATCGTAGCACCTATACCGGGAAAATCAGCTATAGGTATAGAGATACCGAACAATAAAAGAAGCCTTGTTACCTTAAAAGAAATCTTGTCGAGCCAGCTTTTTTTGGATTCTTCCTATAAACTCACAATTGCCTTAGGGATGGACATAATAGGGCAACCAGTAATCACAGATCTAACTAAAATGCCGCATCTCTTAGTTGCGGGTGCTACAGGAACAGGGAAAAGCGTATCTATCAATGCCATGATAAACAGTGTTCTGTTCAAGGCCTCTCCAGAAATGGTCCGTTTTGTCATGATTGATCCAAAAAGAATAGAGCTTGCGCCTTATCAAGACATTCCCCATCTTTTACATCCGGTAGTAACCTATCCAAAAGAGGCAACCAAGGCCCTCAGATGGGCTGTTGATGAGATGGAGAGGCGATACACACTTCTCTCTGACAAAGGTGTAAGGAATATAGATGCCTACAACCGGAAGGTCAGAAAAGACAAAGGTATAGTTGAGCCTGATATGAGCAAAAAGATAGACGAGCATCTTCCCTATATTGTTATCATAATTGATGAGCTGGCAGATCTTATGATGGTCTCAAGCAGGGAGGTGGAAGAGTCTCTGACAAGACTGGCACAGATGGCAAGGGCTGCAGGGATTCATCTGATAATTGCCACCCAGAGACCATCAGTGGATGTTCTAACAGGCATTATTAAGGCCAATTTCCCCACAAGGATTTCTTTTCAGGTATCATCCAGAGTGGACTCGAGGACGATCCTTGACACTATGGGGGCCGAACATCTTTTAGGAGATGGGGATATGTTGTTTTTACCGCCTGGTGTGGGTAGACTTACCAGAATCCATGGCGCATATGTCTCAGAAGAGGAGGTCAAAAGGGTTACCTCTTTTCTAAAAAAGCATATGAAACCTGACTATGACAGCTCGATTGCTGCTGAAATAAGCACAGAGGAAGAGGCAGAAGAGGTAGAAGGGGATAAAGATGAAAAATATTTTGCAAACAGGCCAGGCATCAATTTCGTTTGTTCAGAGAAAGCTCAGGGTTGGGTATAACAGGGCTGCCAGGATGATTGAGGCTATGGAAAAGCAAGGAATTGTTGGGCCCTCTGACGGGAGCAGGCCTCGAGAGGTTTTGAGAGGGAGGGAACGATTCTGAATCCAAAATCCTGCCTTATAATTCCCCCCCTTCTTTTTCTCATTGGCGCTATTCTCTCAACAGAGGCATTACCTGACGATAAACTGTCAACAGTTCTTGGAGGCATCAGTGGTAGGTATGGAAATGCCAAAGGATTGAGTGCTGAATATACCAGAGAGGCCATTAGTAAGGCGATGGCTATGTTGGCAGTAGCAGATAGGCATGATCTGGCCAGGGGAAGGCTCTATTTCAAACCTCCCCACTCGCTACGCCTTGAACAGACCTCCCCCCAAGAGGAATTACTCCTCACAGATGGACAGACACTGTGGTGGTATCTCCCTGTCAAGAAGGAGGGCTACAAATATTCTACCAAAGAGTTTGGTCAGGAATTGCGCCTTCTCAGTGATGTTCTTAAAGGCCTAAGAGATACAGAAGATAGTTTTCAAATCAGCCTTAAGGCAACACCTCAAACCGATAACTATCATCTTGTCCTTAAGCCGGAACCACCATGGCAAGAGATTGACCACCTGGAAGTGATTATACGTAAGAAAGATTTTGCTATAACGCGGGTGGAGATCTATAATAATATCGGTGGACTGACCAGATTCCTTCTCAGTAACTGGAAAGAAAAAGATCGATTTAGAAAAGGGCTCTTTTCTTTTTCCCCTCCTCCAGGTATAAAAGTTATAGAGAAGTAAAAATCCAGGCCCAGAGGATCTGGCATTTCTATTCACTCCTAGAGGGGCCTTTGCTGGCGGTGATACGGTCACTGGTGCATCCACTGCAGTAGAGGCAATAGGTGCATGAAGCAGGGGTAATACAAAAAAATGCGGTCTACAGAGATTTAATCTTGCATACCTAATATTAGTTATCTATACTTATTAAAAAATGAAAGGAGGGATAGAGGCTAATGAAAAAACAGATCTTCATTGTAATCGGAGTTATCCTCTCAATAGCCTTGTTTGCAGTTGCAGGCACCCTGATCGCAACAGATAGCCCGGATGAAATCAATATCAAGTCGGATGCATTCACAACCTACAAAAAAGGGCCTGTCAAATTTACGCATAAAAAACATAACGTAGATTACAAGACGGCCTGCACAGAGTGTCATCATGTGTATAAAGAGGGAAAGAATGTCTATAAAGAGGGAGACCCCGTCCAAAAATGCTCAGCATGTCACGATCCCATAAAATCAGAAGGGAACGTAAAGAAACTGATGCTTGCCTACCATAAAAACTGTCAGGGTTGTCACAAGGAATTGGAAAAGGCCGGTAAAAACACCGGGCCCACAAAGAAATGTAACGACTGCCACGAAAAGAAAATGTAAACCCCTCACAGGGTAAAGATAAGAATGCCGCTCTTTCACAAATACTAAAGAGCGGCATTTATTGGAAACCTTGGAATTTAATCCTCAACTTCCGTTACCGTAATAGCCTCAGATTCACAGACCTCCACACAGCTCTCACATCCGATGCACTCCTCTGCATTAACGGGCACACTTTTTTCATCCTGTATTTCAAAAACATCTGACGGACAAACATCAACACATTCTTCGCACCCAACGCACTTCTCTTCATCAACCTCTACCTTATACATACTTAATCCTCCTTAGTTAAAGTTTTTTTGGCCCATTTACACATTTACCCTGTTAGAATGCCCTGCGTGCCCCGTTAAATATCTTCGCTATAGAGGGTGGCTTGAGTTGAAACATCTGTTCAACGGGGTGAGCCCGGCGTCTAATGCCCCATGTGAAATCTGACAGGGTTTACTTGGATTAAATCCCGGCCTAATTTTCAAGCAGGCTATTTAACAAACCAATATATAAGTGTCAAGGAAAAACCTCACATTATTTATTGAAATTTTATATGTACCTTTCTCGATCTGGGTCCATCAAACTCACAAAAGAAAATTCCCTGCCATGTACCCAATCTTAGATGCCCGGATTCAACCAAAACAATTACCGAATTTCCTATCAGACTACCTTTGATGTGTGCGGCGGAATTTCCTTCCAGATGCCTGTAAGAGCCTTCCCAGGGAACAATTTTGTTAAACGTTGCCTGGATATCTGCTACTACACTTGGATCAGCGTTTTCATTTATGGTTATCCCTGCTGTAGTATGTGGCACAAAGAGGAAGCACACCCCGTCTTTCAGTCCTGATCTTTCCAACTCATCTTCCACCCTTGGGGTAATGTCTATCATCTCCGAGTGATCCCTGGTATTAATAGATATTGTTGAAAGCATGAAAAGCCCCCTGCTATAAATCCCCCTCTTTTTGTTCCACTACAACCTCATCACGGAACCCCTGTTCCTTAAAATAGACATTGATTGTATCATTACCTGATGTCTGCCATTCCTTTGCCACATAGTTCGCCTTTATAGGTAGTTCTCTTTGTTCCTCTCCTCTGTCTACCAGGACAGCCAGCTCAATCTTTTTTGGCCTACCGAAATCTATCAATGCATCCATAGCTGCCCTTATCGTCCTGCCCGTAAAAAGGACATCATCAACTAAAATAATTATTTTATCATCTATGGAAAAGGGGATCTCTGTGCTTCCCAATTTTGGGTTGGGGCCTATCCTCGTCCAGTCATCCCGATACAGATTAATATCCAGCACACCCGTTGGTGGTTTTTCCTCATCTTCCCCGGAAATCTCATTACGCAGGCGAAACGCCAAAAAAGCCCCTCCGGTCCTGATACCAACTAAAACAATATCTTTTAAGAATTTATGCCTAGAAATTATCTGCCCCGCAATTCCTTTCAGGGCTTGCTCTATATCCTTCTGATCGAGGATAACCTTCTTATCTTTTTTTAGATTCATTGCTATTACCCTTATTAAAAGAATTTTTTATATACCAAACAACAGTTAAAGGTCAAATATTTTCATTTACATTTTTCCATGAATTTGAAAACTACCCTGGTCCTATTCTCCTGATTAATCTTCTTGCCCAGGGCAGGCAAGGTGCAAATATCCCTCTTAGTGGTCTTGACTTTACAGGGTATTGATTTTAGTATGCCGAACACCTCAACGGCAGAGGTGCCTCTCAGCGTAAAGAGATTTTGGGGTCCAGGTGGATAGTGAAGAAAGATTATAGGGCTGGCGCAAGGACTAAAGATGCCCTCCCGGCTTGGGGATAGGTGAATCAGGCTATGTTAACGAACAATCTACACCAAGAATGGGCTTGTATATGCCTTCAGTGTTTTTTTTAAGCCCCTGGCTTCTGAATTCGGCTGGAGCCGAGCAATGACAGCCGCTGCATTTAGTGTCTATGCCATCAGTCATGATGTTTTCGCCCCGGTTACTGGATGGCTTACTGATAGGTTCGGCCCAAGAGTAACTGCCGCCATGGGTGGGTTGTGTTTGGCTTCTTCAATGGTGTTAATGAGTCGTATTACCTCGATTTGGGAGTTCTATCTCTATTATGCCCTCCTTTTTGGCTTGGGAATTGCTGCTGTATATGCCCCGATGATGGCTACGGTTTCTCGATGGTTTACCCTCAAAAGAGGACTTGCTATAGGGTTAACCGCAGCAGGATTAGGGGTAGGTTCTCTCGTCTTGTCTCCTCTGGCTGCCTGGCTCATTTCATCCTGTGGCTGGAGGACAGCTTACCTCTGCGTAGGAGTTATGGCCTTTGCTATTTTTATCCCTATTACGGTATTAATTAAGCGGGCCCCAAGTAAGAGCCTTGGGGTAGAAGGCGAAGGGGAACCAAGCAAGGGTTTCTCCTTTGGTGAGGCGTTAAGAACAAGGGCATTCTGGATTTTTAGCCTGAGTTGGCTCTTTATAGCCCTTGCTCTATGGGCAATAATGGTTCACATTGTGCCGCTTCTTACCGACAGAGAGATCCCCCTGACCGTGGCTGGCTTTCTTGCCGGTTTAATCGGGGGTGGAAGTTTAATTGGCAGAATTGGCGCAGGTTTCCTTTCAGACAGATTAGGTAGAAAGTTAATCCTTCTCACTTCCTACATCTTCCAGCTCATTATGTTAATCTGGCTTTTGTTTTCTACAGAGATGTGGATGTTTTATGTCTTTGCCCCCCTCTTTGGAATTAGCTTTGGGGGGTGGGCAGGCGTAATAGCAGCCTTCCCAGCTGACTATTTCGGCTCAAGAGCAACAGGTGCTATCTTTGGCTTTTCAATGATCATCGTTGGAATAGGAGGAGCTATCGGGCCATATGTAGGGGGATATATTTTTGATATTACACATTCTTACGGTTACGCGATAGGGATGTCTATCCTTGCAACGTTTGTGGGTATCGTTTTGGCTTCACTTCTAAAACCCCCTGCAAAGGTTGTTTTCTAAGTGCATCATCACTACCTTTGGCTAATCACCTTACCCCGGTAAAGGTGTTTGTATCTATCTGCAGGGTAACTATTGATTGCCTTGACTATAAACAGTGTTGATTTTAGTATGCTATCATTATGAACAAACGAGAATTACCAAAAAATCCCAATAACTTAACTACAGTACTTGATTACTCCTTCAAAAACCAGGAACTGCTGACTCAGGCCTTCAGGCACCCTTCTTATGTGTACGAAAAGAATAATCTAGGAGTATTTGACAATCAAAGACTGGAGTTTCTTGGCGATGCGGTTATTAACCTTGCAATTAGCCATTTGCTTATGGAATCCTTTCCAGAAATGAAAGAAGGGGTTCTATCCAAATACCGGGCTTCACTGGTGAGTGAAAACGGCCTCTGCCATATCGCCCGTGAGTTAGAATTAGGAGATTACCTCTTCCTGGGAAAGGGAGAGGAACAAACAAATGGCAGAAATAAACCCTCTATTCTCACAGATGCCCTTGAGGCCCTTATAGGAGCAATTTATCTTGATGGCGGTTTCACCAATGTGCTCAGGGTAATAGCAAAACTCTTTAGCCCATTATTGGAGAAGATAGGCCTTGGTGAGTCATTTAATGATTTCAAAACAGAACTGCAAGAGTATACTCAGGAAGCCTTTCAGTCAACTCCGGAATACAGACTCGAAAAAGAAACTGGCCCAGACCATAACAAGACCTTCTATGTAGCAGTATCCCTAAAGGGAGATATATTAGGGAGAGGCAAAGGAAAGAGTAAAAAGGAAGCGGAACAAAGCGCAGCAAGGGAGGCCTTGGCTTGTCTAAAAAAATAAAAAAACATCTTATCATACCCATATTTATTCCACACCAGGGTTGCCCACATAGGTGTGTATTTTGTCAGCAAGAAACCATAACCAATCTCTCAAAGCGTCTCACTAACCCAGATGATATAAGAAACACGATTGAGTTAGCCAAAAAATCAAAATACTTCCTTAACCAGGAGCCGAAAGAGGTCGCCTTTTACGGCGGCACCTTCACATCTCTGCCAGCTGCTTCCATGACAAAGATGCTGGGTGCTATCAGGCCTTATGTGGAAAAAGGTATCATACAATCGATTCGACTCTCTACAAGACCAGACTCCCTCAGCGAAGAAAAGCTCGATATCCTTGAGTCCTTTGGAGTTTCAATTGTGGAGCTTGGGGTACAATCCATGGATAATAAGGTCCTGCTCCTTTCCAATCGGGGGCATACATCACTTGATACCATTAATGCGGTAAGGATACTCAAAAAAAGGGGGTTTAAAGTTGGGATACAACTTATGTCTGGTCTACCAGGGGACTCCAAAGAGGTATTCATGGGCACCATTGACAAGGTTATTGGCCTGAAACCTGATATGGCCAGGCTTTACCCGACACTCGTTATTAGGGGTACAAAGCTCGCACAATGGTATAAACAAGGAAAATATTCCCCAATGGGACTTACAGAGACGATTACTCTTTGCAAAGAGGCCTGCATAAGACTGGAAGATTGCGGGATTCCTGTTATCAGAATCGGGCTCATGTCTTCACCATCTCTCCTTAGAAAAGGCGAGATAATTGCCGGACCATGGCACCCATCCTTAGGATTTTTGGTTCGTTCTGCTATTCATCTTGAAAGGCTAAGGCGATACCTCCCACACATAGGGGAGGCAAAGAATATTATGCTACTTGCCCCAACACAGGAGATACCCTTAATCATGGGCCATAAAAGGAGTGGAATTAGGCATATAGAAACTGTAACAGGGGCCATGATAAAGGATATTGTGCCCGATGATTCCATTCCCTCTGGAGAGGTAGCCTTCAAGATTTTATGATCCTGGAGCTCCCTGGGTTTTGAGGAAAACCTGTTGTTTTTGAGCGAAAACCCCCGGAACCATAACAGATTGAAAGGTATTTTGAGCTTTGGGCTTTGGCCTTCATTTGACATTTGGATTCTAGTATACGTAAATATTTTAGTGAAATGGCGTGCTAGGAGCTTCTGTTGACGATAAATTGATTTAACTCCAAGAGGGATTCTCTTATTGGCGAGTCAGGAAAGAGACTGAGGTGAGTTTCAGCAAGATTAGCATAATCTTGTGCATCTTTGCGACATCTATTGATAGCGCCATTGTCCTGTACGAGCTCTATTATCCTCAAATAATCCTTGTCTAAGGCCTTTCCATTTTTGAACAAATGCTCCAGCCTTTCTCTTTCCCCTTTCTTCAGATAGGTGAGGGTATATATCAGTGGAAGGGTAATCTTACCCTCTCTTAGGTCCTTGCCTATCGGTTTACCAGCCTTCTCTACCGTAGAGGTATAGTCAAAGACATCATCCACAATCTGAAAGGCAATTCCCATATTGAGACCAAAGTTTTTTAGCGATTGGATATCGGCTTGCTTTGCCCCGGCTACTATGCCGGCACTTGCACAGGCAGCCGATATAAGAGCAGCTGTTTTGGAGGTAATTATGCCAATATATTCCCTTATCGTTATGTTCCAGTTATGGGTGTTCACAAGCTCCAAAATCTGACCCTCGGTCATCCTGATAGCAGTATCTGCGAGGATCTTCAGGAATTCAATATGCTTCTTCTCAACCAGCATCCTGGAAGATTTGGAAAAGAGAAAATCACCTACCAAGACTGCCGCAGAGTTTCCCCAGATCTTATTCGCTGATGATCCCCCCCTTCTGATAGAAGCATTATCAAGGACATCATCATGCAAAAGGCTTGCCGCATGAAGGCACTCAAAAATGGCAGAAAGGGTATATATGTCACTCTCGTGGTAATTACAAAGCTGACAGGACAAGATAAAGAATAGTGGCCTCAGCCTCTTACCTCCACCAAGCAAGCCATAAGTCCCTACCTCTCTTATCAGAGGCACGTCAGAGTCAAGTACCTTACCAAGCTCTTCGTTTATCCTACTCACATAGGGATCAAACTGATCTAACAATTTAGATTCCTCTCTCACGGTCTATGTGCTGATCTCTCCCTTGCTTAACCAATTGCTATACTAATAAAGGTATATATAAAGGATAAATAGTTGTCAAAGTAATTATTCTTCTCAGATAAGAATAACTATTGGGCTTTTTTAAAGATGTAAATCTTGTGAGCAGGATTTCTCTATACGGTAAAGGCGAGGTGTGTGAAATTGCCCAAAAATAATAAGACCGGAGCAACTACTTGCTTTTTTGCCAATCATAATAGAAAGAATGACAAAATAAGAGGAAAATTGTTTCGCTCAAAGATTGCATTTGTTTGCTCTACTCAACATCGCTTTTATCCATAAATTCAGAATTCCAACTCAATCACTTTCTAATCCCTGTCTTCTGGTATTATTTATTGTTGATCTTATCTGTCATTTCCTATAACTTTATAGGAAACTCTATTGGAAAAAGGATATATGCAGGGCGAGCTTCAAGGGGCAGAACTAGAGGAAAAATTTCTCCCATTTGCAAAAAAGATGGCGGATGAGGGGCTTCCTCCTCTTATTATCAGTACCTTTAGGTTTTACTACGACAGGCTTATAAGAGGAGAAAGGGGATTGCTGTCAAGGGAGGATATTGTCCCGATTGAAAAAGACGATATAGCGGATTTCGAGATGTTGGATAGGTTCACCGAAGAAGGATGCCAGGCAACTAAAGAAACGGTGATAATTAAGTTGAATGGCGGCTTGGGAACGGGTATGGGCCTATCAAAGGCTAAATCACTTATCGAGGTAAAGGATGGGCTAAATTTTCTTGATATCATTGCGAGACAGATTCTGAGCCGTAGGAAGAAATATGGAGTGGACATCCCTCTTGTGCTTATGAACAGCTTTAAAACAGACGAGGATAGCAAAAGATTTCTTCATAGATATCCTGATCTCACCTCTGATATTCCTCCATCCTTTTTACAGCACAAATTTCCAAAGATTCTGAAAGAAGACTTGGGTCCTGGGAATTGGCCCGCAGACCCAGATTGTGAGTGGAATCCTCCCGGCCACGGAGATATTTATTTGGCATTGATTACCTCGGGTATGCTTGATGGGTTACTTGGTAAGGGCTATAAATATGCCTTTATATCCAACTCTGATAATCTTGGGGGTATACTGGATGAGGCGATACTCGGTTACCTTGCCTCCAACAATTTCCCATTTATGCTGGAGGTTGCAGACAGAACAGAGGCAGACACCAAAGGTGGGCACTTAGCCCGCCTGCGGCGCACCAATGGTCTTATCATCAGGGAGATAGCCCAGTGTCCGGAGGAAGAAATCGAGGAGTTCCAGGACATAACCGTGTACAGATACTTTAACACCAACAACATATGGGTTAATCTTTTGTTTCTTAAAGAAGAGCTCAAAAAGGCTGGTAACATCCTTGAGCTTCCTGTGATTATTAATCCCAAGAGAATTGATCCAAGGGATAACTCTTCGCCAGAGGTCTATCAAATTGAGACGGCAATGGGATCGGCTATCTCTGTTTTTGAAAGGGCCACTGCTATAAGAGTGCCAAGGACAAGATTTGCTCCTGTCAAAGAGTGCCAGGACCTCCTTGCCCTCTGGTCTGATTGCTACCTAATGAATGAAGACAGCAGGATTATCCAAAATCCGGATAGAAGATTTGGGCCTATAAAGATAGATCTCGACAACAGGTACTATAAAAGTATTGACCAGCTGAAGGAACGGTTTGCCTACGGTACCCCCTCCCTGGTCGGTTGCAGATCACTTAGGATTGAGGGAAATGTGCACTTTGGTAGGGGGATTGTTATAAAGGGGGATGTAAATATTATTGGTCCTTCCTCAAGCAAGGTGTCTATCCCGGATGGGGCGGTCATTGATAAAGATCTCTTTTTTGATCAAGACTTAAACAAGGTACACCATGCCAGATGTTGAGTCACAGGATATTGAAAAGAAAATTAAGGCTATCCAGGATATTGCCACTATGCTAACTGGAGCCACTGAAGTGGTATGTGAAGGGAGGATACTTAAGAGACTTTCAATGGGGATAGAGACCAATCTCGCAAGATTAGAAAATGATATCGCCTCCCTCAAGAAAGAGTTTCCAGGGAGATTTCCTAAAGCCCTGAAACCGGATAGCTCATTGGCCAAAATTAGAGATATCGCCAGAATAATTAAAGAGGATAACGCCGATGTAGAGGCTAAATGTCGAAAAGGAGAACTGGGCAATGAATTAACCATAAGGACGCTCGAGTTAAAAGGTACTGTGAAAGATATCCGGGATGCTCTTAGCGGAAAGGTTTCCAGATATACCCTTACCGATAGAATTGCAGGCCATGGAGGAAGGATAAAATCATTCCTTTTAGATCTTTCTCCCTTAATTTCAAATACAGGAAGGGTTATTCTCGCAGTGATATTGGTGGCTATTTTCTCTTTTGTGTGTCTTTTTCTCACCATGGAATCGGAAGATGTCCTGCTTAAGAGCATACGCAATGAGCGTGCCTCTCTAGAAGAAGAAAGAGATACACTCGGGAGGCAAAAAAGGGAGCATAAGGAAATAAGGGAAAAGATCAAATCCCTTGAAAAGAAGAATCTGACCAGAGAGGGTAAAATCCAATTGTTAGACCTCTCTGTGGAGGAAAGCAAAATCAAGGAGCTCATAGATAAGACCGTGCTTTCTATAGAAGCAAGAGAAAAAGGGATTGCAGAGAAACATAAAAAAATAGAAGAGATCCGAAAAAAATCGTTTTTCCAAAAGGTATTAAGGAGATAGGGCTAAGATTTTGATGGTGGTAGTTGATCGTTGTGAGTTGTCCGTTGAAATAAATCGATAAACCAATCAATTCAACTCCATTTAAACAAAGATGCTGACAATCGACAATTGACTACTGGCAACGGACTACAGACGCTCCCTCATATCATGAAGTGATGGAAATCCCTCTTTCGCTTCCCCCTCGCTAAAAGTGTCCAGTGCTTGGAGTCTCTTGTTAACCCGACTGCAGCTGATTGGTCAACCGCGGCATCACTGTAAGACACAGTTATTGAGGCAGCTATCCTTATCTCTTCTGGTGATAGGTCTCCTGTTGCCAAAACAGTGGGGCCGGGAAATGATCCAACTGTGAAGATTATATCTCCCTGGCTTCTTAAGGAACTAATCATCTCATTTTCTCTTTGATTTCGCCCCACCACGATCTTGGTCTTTTCTCCAATCCTGAAATGCCTCCCCATTTTAAGAAGCTCTATATCTCGCACTGAAAATCCTGGGCTAAAGGATATCAGATCTTTTAGGCGGCGGGAAAATACCTCTTCTGTCAGCAGACATCCTCCTGCAGGAGCCGGATACTCTTCTAGCCCAAATTTCTTGGCCAACTCCATCTGTGGCTGGCGGGAACGTCCTGAAAGCCCCAATAGTCTTTCTCTCACCACCCAGCCTTGTTTTTCAGGAAGGGTTTCCGGCAACCTCTTTGATGAAAGGGGCCTGAGGATAAGATCCTTAAAACCCGAATCATGAGAAATAATGGAAAGGGATCTTAGATTCTGCGACATGGGACGCTGACCCAATACCTCTCCACTTATGATAAAACCTGCTCCTTCCTTTTCCAGCATCTCGCCAGCTATTTTGAACATAAGCGCATGACAGTCGATACATGGGTTCAAACCCTTTCCATAGCCATGCCTTGGGCTTAGCACTATCTTAAGGAAACTATCCGTGATATCTACAACCTTAAGGGGAAGTCCAATATATTGAGCTGACTGGATAGCCTTCTGGGAGGGAAAAAAGGGGGTCTCAAAAAAGATGCCACCGACATCAATCCCCTGAGCCTCTATAAACTTAACAGCCAGAATACTATCAAGGCCACCAGAAAACAGGGCTAAAGCCTTCATGACAACACCTTCAATAGCCCACCGAACTTAGGGGCTTCGCCCCAATCTTCGAAGCCCCATGGTATCAATAGGTGACAGGAATTCTGAGATGCTTAACTAGTTTATCAGTCGGGAAACATGAATCAAGTAAAAAGACATTTCAATTGATGAGAATATATTGTAAACATTGACAAGATTTATTTTCTCCTGCTATTTAACATAGATACAAACCGGAGCTTCAGAGGATAGATCATGAGGGCATTCGGACCAGTTCCATCAAGACGATTGGGTCACAGCCTGGGGATAAATAATATCCCTCCCAAGGTTTGTACCTACTCCTGCGTCTATTGCCAGATCGGGAAGACAATAGAGTTGTGCCATGAACGACAGGCATTCTATAGGATAGATGATTTGGCAAGGGAGGTTAAGGAAAAGGTGTATGAGCTAAGAAAGGGGGACACGAACATAGATTATTTAAGCTTTGTCCCTGATGGTGAGCCAACCCTGGATATCAACCTTGGCAAAAATATTGAGCTTATAAGGCCATTGGATATAAAGATTGCCGTTATCACCAATGGATCTCTGCTATATCTTCAAGACGTGAGAGAAGATCTACAAAGGGCAGATCTGGTTTCATTAAAGGTTGATGCCGTGAGCAGGAAAACCTGGCTGAGAACCAATAGACCACACAACTCACTGGATCTTAAGGCAATCCTGGATGGGATGCTCGAATTTGGGGCCCTATTTAAAGGTGAGATAATTACAGAGACCATGCTTATCAAGGGAATGAATGATAGGTATGAGGAGATCAAGAGGATAGCCGATTTTTTGGTTTTACTAAAACCGGTAAAATCCTATATCTCTATCCCTACCAGGCCAACAGCAGTAAAAGGGATACTACCTGCAAGTGATCAGATCCTCAATATGTCTTACCAGGTCTTTAAAGAGCATTTAGCCAATGTAGAATATCTAACCGGCTATGAGGGAAATGAGTTTGGCTTCAGTGGTAATATTGAAGAGGACTTACTTGGCATCACCTCAGTTCATCCAATGAGACAAGAGGCGGTGAGGGCGTATCTGAAAAAGGCTGGTGCGGATTGGCGAGTAATAACCAATCTGATAAAAAAGGGCTCCTTAATAGAGCTGAAATATCAGGGGAAGGTTTTTTACATGAGAAAATTGCCAGGCAAGGCCTGAGGGTCAGCTAATCACAACCACCCTTAACCCTGCAACTCGTAGTAGCCCTCTCCCTGGCATGCCGCGCATTGATCGCCTTGAGCACTTGGATACGCCTCCCTACACCCGGAACAGACCGTGATCCTTCCCTTTTTTCTGCGCTCATAGAATCGTGTCACACGTATTGCACGACAAGACAAGACGGATCTCTGGGCATGGAGAATAGTCTCAAGTAAAACCTCCAGAAGAAGATCCCTCTTTGAAACCTGTTGCATATACCAATCATAGATCTTGGGAAACAAACGTGCCTTGTTCAAATCAAGCCAGACACGGTATCCAGTCAGCGTCCTCCTGTCGTAAAGGCTCAGGGCAAACTTATCCCAGTCCAAGATCTTCATCCAGCCGTTACCAATAGTACACGGGGTTAATAGCTGGACGGCATCTGGGAGGCAGTGGCGGGTCTCCACAATGGCATCCGCTTCCACATCCAGCCCAATCAATTCCTGCACCCAATCTACCATGAAGCCACCCAGCACAAGGCCGGGGGATACAAAACCATGGAAGCGCTCTACCTCGTTAAAAAAAACCTCTATGGATCTTCCACAAACCATCTTTTCGGACGTCCCGGCATCTATCTTGTTAATCGCCTTCATTTTTGTTCCTAGACCGCCTCCACCCGGCACGGCACATAACGGTGCAGTGGCGTAGCAGCCAGCCTGTCCCTGTGGGTATTTTTGGTGAGGCGGTTGACGTTGACTCCATAGACTTGGCCGTTATAATCCATGCCAAATCCGTGCGGTATGGTCACCGTGCCAGGTGTAGCTATGTCAGAAACCTCCACCGGTATCCTGACCCTGGATGCCTCAGTAGTCACCCATACCTCCTCTCCATCCTTAACGCCCAGGCCCTGGGCATCTTGTTTGCTCATAAGCAACGTACATACAGTCTTACGGTCGTTCCATGCAGGATCCCGCATAATGCTATTGGCAGTATAGGGGAAATGCCTTCCGGCCACCAGTACCAGGGGAAAGGCCTCATTCTCTATTGCGGCCTTTTCCCTTTCCGGCTCGATCTCCTTCATCCAGTCAGCCATTTCTTCTATGTAAAGGTGTATTCTTTTATCCGATGTTCTCAGCTTGTGTAGGTTATTGTCCGGATCCAACCTGCCGATCAAGATTCCCTCCGGATGGTCAAGCAGTTTTTCAAAGAGGGTATCTCCCAAAAAGGGGCTCACCTTATAACCGGCCCTTGTTAAGTCATCTGCGGCGTGTTGGGGGTACATAATCACCAGGCCCCAGACCGCGGCCAGATGGGCTGAGTTCAGGCCTTTCCCTAATGTCTTGGCCACGATAAAGGGTAACAACCTGGCGGCCTTCTTATCCTGGCCTAGCAAATTCATAAGCTCAGTGGCATAGTCTTTTCTATCCCCCTGTGCGGCCTGAAACAGGGACTGCGGGATCTCCTGCAGGAGCCCCAGGGTCTCGGCCAAACGGGTATATATTTCCCCCTCCTCCAGGGGTTCGCCCTGACTCTCACAGCTTGGGTGTCGGAGTTGAAAGTATATTTCCGGAAAGCAGAGGCTAAAGAAGGTGGCATCCCATTTCTCAAAGGCCGATTTGGCCGGAAGCACGTAATGACTGATCCGTGCGGTCTCGGACATTAGAATGTCAATGGTGACCAACAGCTCCAGCTGCTTAAAGGCCTGCTCATAGGCCAGGGTATCTGCGTAGGACCTGAGCGGATTTGCCCCGCTGACTATCATGGCCCTCAAACGATCATCTTTCTGGGAGAGGATCTCTTCCGGGATCACATTCGGGGGAAAGTATCCCATAATGGCCGGGATATCCGTCTCCACCGTTCGCCAGGTTTTAGGGTCTCGCTCATCGGAATGAGGCCCCATCGGCATGAGGTCTCCGGTGAATACGTTGCCGCCCGGCGTGCCGATACGGCCGGACACGGCCATAAGGATCATTTCCAGATATGAATTCATAGTGCTCTGCCGATCCATCAGTAACCCCAAATCCGTCCTCATGGCTGTCGGCCGGGTGGCATATGTCTGCGCCACCCCCTTGACCTCCTCATAGTCCAGACCGCATATCTTTAGCGCCGATGCCACATCAAAATCTTTGAACCAGGGCACGATCCTCTCAAAGCCCTCGCAGTGATCGGCGATGTAGGTCTTGTTTTCCCAGCCTTGTTGAAGAATAATGGCAACTAAGGATCTCAAGAAGAGGGCGGCGGTGCCGATTCGTAACTGTAGGTGTTTATTGGCTCTTTTGGCTGTCTCACTCAATAAGGGGTCCACAACGATAAGTTGTTTGCTCGGGTCTTTTGCGAATTCATCAATCCGTTTCCGTGCCCGGTTCACGCCAGCATTACTCACGTACCCATTCCACCCGATCACCAGAAAATTCTCCGCCCGGTCCAGATCCGGCCCCAAATGCACGTTCTGGCGGCCATAGGCCCGGCCGTTAATCCAAAACAGCCCGGTCAATTCCTGGGCCAAAGCGGAATAATGGTACTGTGAGCCCAGGGCCGTTAAAAGAGTGCGGCCAAAACCCGCTTCCATATGGCAGCCTTGGCCGCCACCACCCATGTAGGCCAGGGCGCGCGGCCCGTATTGATCTATGGCACCCCTCAGCCTTTCCGCGATCTCGGATATGGCCTGATCCCAGGATATTTTCACAAACCCATCCCCCCTTCTTTTGAGGGGATGGGTTAAACGTTCTTTATGATCCTGGTAGTGGGCTATTTTCATCCCTTTTCGGCAGATATACCCCTTTGTTCTCGGGTGGTTCTTGTCCGGCCGAACCTTGGTAATCCGATGCCCGGCGGTTTGTATCTCCAGGCCGCAGTTATGGTAGCAAACTGCACAAGATGTTCTCTTCCATTCCGACATAGTTACCTCCAAGCATACATAAATGTTTCCGCTTCCACATATCTATGCATCATCATGGTGTAAATGCTGATTTTTTGACTACATCGAGGCCGGCGAGACCTCGATCGGTTGCTATCGGGTTGAGTTGGCGGAATTCCCTTTTTGGTGAAGGCAGTTTAGGGTAAAGCCCTCCGCGTGTCAATAGATATACTATTGCAAGATACGGCAGTTGGGTTTTATGCGGTTCTTAGAAGGTTTACGGGTCTCATTAGGGGGGTAATCCTCATATTGTGTTTCTGCTCCACGCCATCAACATCTAGAACCCAGCCACATAACAAACCAATCCTACCAATAGTTCGACGGCAAGATTTACAATCTTTACAGAAATAAAACCCCTCTTTGATTCGGCCAAGGGGGGGCATCCCATGACCATCCTGAACAACGGAACTAGCCAGAAGAACCCCAAAGGGGATTGCCCGTTCTGCAAACAGGGTTACAAATATCATATGTGGGCCAGACTCCGGAATAAGCCCTATGAGGCATGCAATTACCATAACGGTCAGGTAACTCGCCTTTATCCAACTTCCAAGTGCCAGATAATCTATAAAAACATGCATGAGCAGCAGAGCGCCAAATGTCCACAGAAATACCCGTGGGATATGAACCTTTGCGATATGTTTCCACAGGTGTTCTTCAAGAAAATGTTCGGGAACTGTGGCAACGATAAAAACGGCTAACAAGGAACCTATTAGGAATGTTATCTTTATCCAATTCCATTGTGAGGGACCCAATTGATTAAAACTTAATCCAGCAATAAATAACACCAAGACGGTTATCAATACTCCGCGCTGAAGGGTAAGATTCCTTAACTGGCTTTTGAATAAAAAATGGCCATTCCTTAAATAAAAAGAGGAATGGCTCAGTCAATCTATACCCTTAAAGATCTGATATTTAGCTAACTGGATTTATCACTTATCCTGTAATTTTGTTAGTGCCGCAGATAATTGCTCATTTGCCTCTCCCAGCTGTCTTATTGCCTTTACTATTTGACTATAATCTGCAACATCTCCTGTATCCTTTGCTTTCTGCTCCCATTTCCTAAATCTCTCACCATGGTTTTTGTTATGGTCGATCCAAGAGCCCAGGATAACTTTGAGCCTTCCCTTTTCATCCGTGGGGAATCTCTTGAGAATTTCCTCAACCTTTGATCGAATCACATGCTCAGGAACTGCGCCGAGGATCTCATCAACCTTCTCACCCTCGCTGAAAAACATCTGCATAGGGATGCTCACAATATGGTATTCCATTGCTGTCTTGGGATTCTCATCCACATTAATCTTACAAAATTTAAAATTTTCATATTCCTCTGAAAGCTTATCGTATATAGGTGAAACCATATGACAGGGACCACACCAAGGGGCCCAGAAATCTACCTCTGTAGGAGTATCAGATCTCAAGACTTCTCCCTCAAAATTCTCATCCGTAACCTCTACTACCATCTCGCCTCCTTACCTAATTTAAGTTCATGCTTTATTACCGATACTTCCTTCCGGGAAATCCACTATTGATTTGCATTCTCAAACAATGGTTCATCAAAATCCAGCACCTTTAAGGGGCTTTTGCCGGTAAATAGCTTTATAATTTTCCCAACCGTATAGGCATTACCTTTTAGCAACAACTTACAGTTCTCAAAACTACTCCCGGAAATATCGGTATCACCTTTCTCCAGGACAATAATACAATCCTCGAACTGGCAGTGATTGAAGTATTTGCCATCAAGCTCTATCCTTTTCCTGGAAAAGGTAGAATTTTTATACTGAACCCTGTACCCTTCCATATGCTCAATGCTTTTTGTAGAGCTTTCTCCAGGGCTCATTCCTGGATGAAAGGTAGTCAGTCAAGGCTTCTCTCAGGGTATTGGATGCCAAAAGAGCACAGTGGGTACTCTCCTCTGGCAGGCCGCCCAATTGCCCTAAGATTACCTCCTTGGTGATCTTAAATGCCTGCCTAACGGTTTTCCCTATCGCAAGCTCACAGGCCATAGAGCCTGCGGCAATAGTGGTCCCACACCCATCGGTAAGAAACCTCGCATCAATGATC
>SMTZ1_10000172_pt1 | contig 74927 bp, 79 predicted proteins | sample DeeMarSWOR136_30_FD_25667 | JGI IMG/M metagenome (IMG submission 25667) | reverse complement strand
AATCCAAATGATTATGTTTCAATACTTCACCAGGTAAATGTTTAAGGAATTCAAAGATCCCTGTTTCTATCCATTGATGTTCTCCAAATGTTTCATAATCTATGAATAAATTAACGATATCTCCTTCACAACGTGATAGCCATTTAGCATATTTATCTGCGGTCAAAGGAAACTCTGACCAACTATATGTGGAGAATCTAAAACCGATATCATCACTCAGTTTATAGTTCCTTAACAGGACCTTGAGGTCTGTATTAACTGGTCTATATAGATAATTCGATGAACGTCCTCCTAAAATCCTATCCGCTCCTTCAGTGATAATTCCTTTGTATCCCAATTCGGTGATTTTTCTGGCTATCCGATTATCATAGATTGTTTCAGTGTTTCTGAAAATCTTTGGGTTATAGTTAAATATTCTTTTTATTTTCTTTCGATGCATTTTTATTTGCTTTTCGAACTCATCAAGATCGTCGTACATGCTTGAAAGTGAATGATAATATGTTTCCTCGATTAGGTCAACAGCACCTGTGGCAAACAGATCTTTAAAACTATCAAGAACCGAAGTATTGATTAGATCAAGTAATACTTTATTTGTTGGAAGATAACATTTTTTTGCAACTTTTTCAAAAATTTCTTGGTTGAGTTTCTGATTAAAATAATCAACAGATCGATCATGGTTTGTACCTATGTTGAATACCGAAAAATGATTTAATCTCATCGGTTGATGTACCTCGAAATATAAACAGATTGATGTCATTATATAACCTCTTTATAAACTTTGATTGTGTGATTTTTTACCATATTTTTTCCCCTAAAAAAAGAGATTTAACGATAGAACGCATCTAACATTTGGATTTTCTCATTTTCTTAGTTTTAAGAGTTAATGTTGGTTCATAGGCTCTGGAAGCAAGTTTTTGATTCCACTTATATATTTTTTCTCTCTCCTTAAGTTGTTTTTCCAGTCTCGCAATATCCATACCGTTATAAACATCTATTGTTTTCCCTGCAACGTTATCCCAAGTAAAAAGTTCAATTTCTTGTTTTCCATTTTCTGTTAGTGTTCTTCTTAAAGATTCATACCTTAACAACGATATAATCTTGCTTGCCATCTCGTCAGAATCCCAAAAATCAACCTTTAAACAGTTATTGAAAGTCTCGCATACACCAGCGGTTTTAGAGGCAATCGTTGGAGTACCAGCAGAAATAGCCTCAAGAGCAGTTATACCAAATGGCTCACTAACAGATGGCATAATATAAACACTAGAAATTCCATAAATATGTTTAACTTCGTCTTCGGTTAAACGCCCAGTGAAAATAACTCGGTTTGAAATACCCAAGTCTACAGCCTGATCAATCAAGCGTGGTAGCATATCCCCTACGCCTGCAACAACAAAACGAACATCAGGTTCATAATCCAATACCTTCCTTGCAGCTTTCAAGAAAAACTCAGCACCTTTTTGAATTGTTAGACGACCTAAGAACAACACAATTTTTTGTTTTTTTCCTTCAGGAACGGGATAAACAGCGTTATGAACAACACTGATTACTTCAGGATTAATTCCATATTTTTCAACAATAACACGTTTAGTGAAATGACTTACAGCAATTATTCCATCTGCTTTTTCCATACCTTTTCTTTCTATATCAATAAACCATTGATTTGGATCAAGCCAACCACTTCGATCGTACTCAGTAGAATGAATCGTAAGAACCATAGGTATACCCAGATCTTCTTTTAAAATGGTAGCTGCCTCCATTGTTAGCCAATCATGAGCATGAATAAAATCAAATTTACCTTCAGCTTTTGCTACAGCTTTAACTTTAGCAACAACAAGTTGATTATATCTATGAACTTCTTCAAAAAAATTACCAGCTAATGCCTTATCTTCTGGTCGATCATAAGGAAAAATTTCTGTTTCTCCTACTTCTTTTATTACAAGATTTGGTCGGTCACTATTTACTGTATGTTTTGTTTTAGGCATGAAAAAATATACTTTAACGTTTTTATCAGATAGACTTCGAGTAAGTCCATAGCAATGCGTAGCAAGACCGCCCGCTTTGAACGGTGGATATTCCCAACCAATCATTGCTATTTTCATATTTATCATTACTCCATTTAGGATCCTCATCTGAGGGTAAAATATCAATCCTAATTCGACCTCTCGCAACTTTCCCTCAAATTTCACAATTATTGATATCTAGATCCAGTAATCTCTTATTTTTGATGTAAAAATACTTCATATGAACTATTTCATGGTTATATATCAATAATAATATTTTCTGTGTCTATATTTCCTCCTAAAAAAAGAGATTTAGACGATATAATCGTCCTTAATATTTATATTTTCTCACCTTTTTAGTTTTCAGAGTTAAGTAAGTTAAATTATTCATCCGATTCTGTAAATATTACTCTTCCAAAGTCATCTGCTTCTAATGATTGAAGTCGTTTTCGTTTCCTCCAGTTCATATCGTTTTCAAAGACCGTAAATTCCCTGTCAGTATTCATTGATTTAACCTGTCCTTTCCAAAATTTGTTGGATAATACTGGTATAGCATAGGTACTATATATCGTTGTGTACAAAGGTATATAAATGTGTAAAATTATTATATGTTTGTGTATAATATGAAAAGAATGCGAATGAATATCTCCTTAACGAAAGAAGAAAATGTACTTATTAAAAAACTTGCGAAAGAAGAGCATCGCCCCTATAGTAGACAGATCGTACATATGACAGACTTTTACATAAAAAATTATAAGAAAAATGAGGTGAAATAGATGAGATATATATGTAATCGATGTGGTAATGTTATTCAGGAACATGACGTGACAATTCATTATACAAAGGGTTCTAATGGATTAGAAATTGTTGTTATTTGTCAATTGTGCTTAGATGATTACTTGGAAAAAACAAAGTTAGATTCTGATAGAAAAGACGAAGATGCTGAAAGAATGAAAATGAAAAGGAAATGGTAGTTAAAATAACTTTTCCTAGAAGTTATTTTTATTCATGAAGATGCAGGACTAAGGGTTATAAAATAGTAGGTTTGAGGTAAGGCAAATGGAAGATGAAAAATATCCTATAGACGGAGACGAAAGGAGGAAAAAACGACTAAGAATCAGGAGAATAGAAGAAGAAAAATACGAAGAAACGCAGAAGGAAGAAAAGAAAAGAATACAAAAAGATAAAATCCTTGACGAAGAAGAAGATGAAGAAAAAGAGCAGGAAGAAGAAAATGAATATATAGAGGGAAAAGACGAAGAAAAAGATTACGAATATAAAGATTATTCGAAAAAAGAAACATAGAAGATAAAAATATATAGCCACCCTGGTAAAGCAGTTATGAAATTTTAGATTTTGGGGAAGAAAAAATGGGTTTATTTAAGAAAGGAAAGAAATTTAGGGAAAACCATAGACCATCATATGGTATTGGAGATGAACCTAGGGAAAAGTATAAACCATCATATGGTATTGGAAATGAACTGCGGGAAACTCATAAACCATCATATAGTACTGATAAAAAATTAAAGAAAAGAAAAAAGTAACTTATTTTGTTTTTATAGGTTTAATATTTGCCTTAGCATCGGGATGAGGATAGTCAATCTATGCATACTCTTGACCGATTTATCCTATCTCAAGTTTTACATCCAATCTCACCTGTGGTAGTGCCTCATGCTCCTTGGTAGGTGAAGAATGAGGTATTGGTGAATTATCTGGTCTTGGTTGGTAAAAAACACAGTATTGAATATGTATGATGATTAATCGGGTGTTCCGATATTTTAAATAATATGGTAAACATGTAATTTTTGGTGATAATGTGCCAATTGATGAAAGTAAGTGGAATAGAAAAAATGAATTTGAAGAGTATGCTGATAAAGTATACAAATTTTTGAATGAGAATTATCCAAATGCATATACCTATGCAGAAATATCAAATGGTATTGGATTAGAAAAAAATCCTGAGACGCTAGGATATGATTGGGCATATTGGTTGAGAATTTCAAAGACATTACAGGATCTTGATAGAATAGAAACTAAAATTATTGATGGAAAATCGTATTATAGAGCAAAAAAATAGTGGAAATAATTACTAATACGGATAGTGCAAATTTAATTCTGAAACCTATAGGATGGTTATAACGATTCATTCAATCATGGTATTGTCCTTTTTGCCTCAAAAACCAAAAAGTTCTGAAATAGACAATTACTCTTTGTAAGATTGTTATGATTATGAAATTGTAGATTTGGAGGCGGAAAGAGTATCATTCTTCTTTATCTTTTTAATTTTATATCTAGTTCCTTCCAATTCCTGTTTACTTCTTTTAGTGTAGATACTGCACCTTGTAGGGTTCTGCCAAAAAAATCTTCAACTTAATTTCTTTACCGTCAACCAGTAAACTAACCTTCAATAAAATCACCTTAAAAAGAATATCATAGTTTTGGAATTAAATTTTACCTTTAATTTAAGAATAAATATCTACAATTTTTAGGATTTCTTTCCATGTAGATTATTAAATAACTTGGAACATATTGATTAAGAACAAGGTTTTTCAACATGCAGATTGGCATTTTAGATGAAAAAACCCTTTTTTTACTGGTAAATTCGTGTTCCCTTCCCGACGGGAGCACTGCCTCCAACAGGAGAAACTGCGTACGCTAACGCCATTTTTTGCTCTAACTCGATTTTCAGAGGACTCGTGATGTTTTGCTGTTCAACAAAATCGATGTTTGTTTTGTAGGATTTCAGCACAGCACTAATCCAATCATACGGGGCATTACGATAGTAGTTTTTAGCAAACTTCACATAATCTTCGGTTGTGTCTATTTTTTCATGCCCCATCCATTCTTTTACATCCCAGATGTCCCATCGTTTGGTTTCGATCTTGCTTCGTATAAGTCGTGCGATTGCGCACCAGTGTCGCCATATGTATGGGTGGAAATCAGGGTATCGTTGTCCGATATGATCTTTGAGGTATTTTCGTAGGTGCTGAGTTGATTTGAATGGTTTACCATTCTTCTGTAAATAGAGATAGTCTCCTGAATGTTTGTTTACTACTTGTGGTCTCCAACATTCGATGTAGTTTTTGAGGCTTTTCTTTTGCTTGCTGTTCATAATGTTGTTGTCTGGCCAGATTTGTCGTGGTTGGTTGTATTTTTTCGTTTCTGTGATGATCAGATATCCTTCGTCAAGATAAACGTCGTTCACGCTTTGTATGAGAACTTCGCTTGGTCTCCATCCTATATGGAAGCTATGTGTGAGAATATGGGATACTAGGGCGTTTTCATAGTTGTTAGTCGAGTATCTATAGCGTAGAAGTTTGTGTACTGTTGGTGGTAGTGGTATTTGTTTGACTTTTGCTTTTGGTGGACTTGGTGGTGTGTATCCCCAGAGGTTTGCGTCTAATCCGAATGCTCGTGCAAAGGTTTTGACGGTTTTCCATTCGTTTATGATTTGGTGTTTACCTCGTTGGTTTTGGTAGTCTACGTATTCTCTGTGTTCGAGGTAGTTGATGATTTGTACGTGGTTGAATTTGAGCCAGTTGATTGGGAATATAGGGTGTTCTGACATTTTTTGTGCATATCGTAGTCTGCCTTTGATTGTGCTTTCTTTTTTTCGGTATTTGAATATCCACCAGTGTTTGATAGTGTCAAAGAGTTCTTGTTGTGTTTCGTAGTCTTCAGGGTGTAAAAGATATGGGTTATTCAGTTTTTCAACATCTAAAGATTTTTTTACTTCATATTGTCGTTTCACCATTTCCTCCACATCTGTTTGTGGATTTTTGTGTTCGACAGAGTTCTTGCTTGTATTTTCTAAGATTGTTTTCCAATTTTCTTTAACACCTCCCACCGGCTCTTGTTTTTGTGAGTCGACTGAAAATGAATCTAATTGGTTGTTAAAAAAGGTGATTGCAGTTTGTGTCAGATTTAGGCCAGAAGAAAGCTTATAATTACTTGTTTTTATATTCTTACTCGGGGCTGTGATATTCAACGTATCATGGCTCCAGCCCCTTGAGTGTTCATACCACTCTTGGGGCAATTCATTATATGAATTTTTATTTGTATTTTATCTAAATTATATTGACAAAAACATAATGTATTTCTACCTTATATTGTTATCTATTAGGTCATTTAAAGTATTCAAAAAGGTCAAATATAGGTCTAAATATTACTTTCATGATATATATGAGAAAAATCGAAATTGATAATTTAGAGGAGCTGTTGGAAAAAACAGTTACTAAGGATGGAAAGGTTAGTGGTTTGACAAAACATGCTGGAAAGACAGTTTTGGTCGTTGTTACTAAAGGAAAAGAAAAATGAATGAGCCCCTTCTAAGCACTTTGTAAGTCGTTTGTTTATCTTATTGTGCGGCTTTATTGCGGCTTTTTCGTCTTTTACTAATGTATGATCCCCTATTCCCTAAGTTCTTATTCTAACATCCTTATTACCGACACGACTTAACAGAAACAGGCTAATGATTCATATATTAGTCAATCATTGGTTAATTTTTTCGGATTTGTATTATTCTGGAATTATTCTCTTTTTTGAGAGTTTAAAAACAAATTTCTTTTGGATTTTTATTTTTTCTAGATATCCTAATTGTGTGAGATGTAAGAGATCGTTTCTTGCAGTATCATATGCAACACCATATATTGTCATGATTTCATTGACAACGAACATTTTCTCTGAGTTTTTAAGGAATTCTTTGAGTATTTCTGCTTGTCGAAGGTTTATGTTTTTAAGACTTTTTATGAGTTCTAATGCTTCTGATTGTTCTTTTTGTTTTCGAATGATATATGTGTTCATGTCTTCAAGTGCTTCTTCAATCGTGGAGAGATTATATTCAAGAAAATAGGTAAGGTCGTTATCATCTGTTTCAGTATAAAGATATGATAAGCCATACTTAATTCGTGATCGTACGAGTATCCTTGAAATAGCCATAAATTCAAAGAGCCAATATCCTTTATTTAGGACATACCAGTAAAAGAGTGTTCGTGCTGTTCTTCCATTTCCATCTTCAAACGGGTGAATGTACCCGATTAGAAAATGTAACATCATTCCTTTGATAATTGGATGAATAAAATCGTGCTTGTCGGAATTGGCAAATTCACAGAACTCTTTGATGAGTGAAGGAATCTTTTTGTAATCTGGTGGGGTGTAATATACTTTTTCGATTTCTAGTGGATCAGCGACAACAACTTCGTTATTATCTCGGAATGTTCCTTCATATTTTTTATCTTTTAATGTATCTTTGGTGATACTTTTATGAAGTTCAAGGATAATATCTGGAGTAATTGTTTTTTCTTTCATGGTGAGAATTTTCTGAAGTGTTTGATAGCCATTTACAATCATCTGTTCTGAATAATTTCTAGGTTTTTTCTTAAGACGAAGCATTTCTTTTGCTATGGGTCTTGATGTTACTGCTCCTTCGAGTTGACTTGATGCGATTGCCTCTTCCATCAGTGAGCTGATGATATATCGTTCTCGACCACTAGCTATGGAATCTATATTTGACCCTATTCTGCCTGCTGTGCCCATATCAAGTATATGTAATTTCTTTTGAAAATCATCTAATAATTCATAATGAAAAGTCCATGATCCAAATGTAAAAAGTTTATATTGGCTCTCTCTAAGTAATTTTAGAATCACCCAGATATATTCTGGCGGTATATCGTTTGGAATTTTTTTATATCGTAATTGATCCCAGTGAACATACTCTTTATTGCATTTCCTAACAAACTCCATTACTTTTTCATCTTTTGTTAGTTTGAATATTTCGGAATGGTGTTTTTTAAGTAGTTCTTTGGTATCCTTTGGTTTTTGAGGTTTTTTCATATCAATTACCAATTTAGTAGATTTTGGTAGATATTGGTAGTTATTTTGTCTTTATTAATTTTTCTACCAATTTAGTAGATTTTGGTAGATATTGGTAGTTTTGGTAATTTAAAAAAGAGATGTATAGGTATAGATAGCATCATATCTGAATTTTTTACGTATTTTCAACAATATACCTGCTTTTTACCAGTATGCCGTAGAATTCACTTGAAAGTAGGACTGTTTCATGCGAAATCTTTACTTTGATAATACGTATTAGTAATTAAATTTATACATATTTTATACACCACCTTTATAAAACTGTATTAACAAAATTTTTAAATATAGTTAACTTATTTACAATTTTGGGGATATTTTAAATGACCCGAAGAAATATATTAGAAAATTGGTTAAAATGCGGTGAATGTGGAACAGAATTTGATCTTAATAAAAATAAATCTGGTTGTCCTCTTTGTGGGTTTGGTAAAAATTATTTAATTAAAAATGTTGAAAAATTAAGTAAAGATAATAGTGATATTTCTTTTTATACTAATTATACAAGCATTCCTCCAATTATGGAACTTAATCGTGCAAACATTGATGCCGACAAAGAATCAGAAGTCTGGGGTTCTTGGTTGATGTTTAATGATTTTTTTGCACCTAAATTAATCTGTAGGGTTCTTGCCTGGAAGTTACATGAAGAAGAATCTGAAACCATTTTATTGAGCTCGTTAATGAGTAGTGTAATAAAAACTATTGAAACTACAGGTTTATCTAACATGAAAGGTTTTCCAAATCTTCATAAGGATAACAAAGGAGATAGACTTGTAAATCATTTTTTAAGAACTTTTACTAAAATGGGCCTTACTATCGTTAAACCTCTTAACACAGATGTTAGGGATATATGGACTGAAGACTGGAATACAATTCAAGTTAGTTTATCTCAAAAAGGTTTAGAATTTGCAAAAATAAAAAATCCTATTTTTGATGAACAAAATACAATTCAAGTTTTAAATGAAGAAGAAAAAAAATGGATGATAACTTACCTAAAAGAGATTGATGTAATAGGATATAAGGAATATTCTGTATTAAAAGAAGTGTATAATTTTTTAAAAAATGGAAATAACGGTAATAGAGATCTATGGAATTGGTTTAAAAACAATGAAAAATTTAGAAATTATATTTTAGAGAGAAGTAAGCGAGCAAGAGAAGACCCAGAAGTTTTTGAGAAGCAATTGACCAATTATTCTAGATCTTTTTCGACAGCTAAAATTTCGTTGCTTAGAGAACTTGGTTTAGTAAAAAATAAAAGAAATGATTATACAATAATGGGGGAATTTAATTAATGACATTACAAACGATTAATCGGTTACCAATTCATGATTTGGGAACTCTACAGGGGTTAACAAGATGGATAAGTAATCATGAGGAAGGAATTGCAGAGTGGCTAAAAAATGTGAGATCTGCATATCAGGAAGGACGTGCTAATGTAAAACCAAAAAACTGAGTTGCGGTTTTGATTATAAAAGATACTGATAAGAATAATCCATCTCGTTTTGGTATTTTAGATGTTGGTGGATTTACATTTGAAGATGTTAAGAACTGGAGCGTATGGAATGATCCAGAGGCTTCTTCCCGAGGGGGCCAAAGAAGAGAAGAGACCCAGGGCAATGGAGGAAAAGCTTATAGTTATAGAATGTTTCGTGGCCCCTCTTACATTTTAGGAGTGAAGAATAACGTAAAAAATCAGGTTGGATTTATTGGAAAAAATAACAGTCTAGAACGTGGTTTGCCTAGATATTATCCTGCATCTGATAGGGTAGTTTGGCTGGCTGGAAATAAACTAAACCTAACAAGAGAGGAAAAAGATATCAATGTAGATGATTGGATTGGAGTCAAAATACCTATTTTATTTTTCCTTCCAAAAATCTATCGAAAAAATTCCAAGATTTTTTATGCCAGTAAGCATTGATTTTTTCCCTGCAAAAGAACCATTTGATATTTAGAGAATCAGCATATTTTAGATGAAAAAAATCCGTTGATAAACATTTATATATGATACCAGCATTAGAATAAATTAGGAGGAAATAATGAACATTATTCAGAAAGGATTGGCAGTTGCTGTTATCACTCTGTTCATTGGTGTTGCAATTGCTCCTTCTATTAATGCAAATGTAAGCAAGGAATCATTGGTTGAGTTCACTACAGAAGTATGTGGTTTAGATGGTAGAAAACAGGCAGTAAAACTTACTCAAGAAGAGGCAGTTGAAGTAGAGTCATTGTATAAATCTATCATGGAGAAATTAAATAAAACGAAATCAAGGAAAGAGGCAGAAGAGGTATTCAAAGAGGCAGTTGTGGAACTTGATAAATATGGTTTGCTGGGTGGGTTGAGTGTAGAACAGGCACAGTGGTTAGTCACTGGTGGGTATCAAGATTCAAGAGTGATACGTCTTTTAGAGAAACTTTATGGAAAAATTCAAAATGATAAATATAGTAATTCTTATTGTTTAATTGCTGGGCTTTCAATAGGGAGTAGTTTTGTTAATAAACGTTTAATGACAGAAATTAATTGGTTATATAAATTAGAAGAAAATATAACGTATAATAATACTCTGTTAATAATGTATTATTTTCTATTGTTGATATTTGTTTTATTCCATAGTATGATTAGAGATTTAAGACTTCTTAACTTTTCAAACCATATATTTCTTCCTTATCCTGAAGATAAAAGACGGAGTATCATATTTAGTGTTGGCTTAAATGGTATTAAACTATGGAGGGGTTATCTCACGGGGAATATTTCGCTAGAGATACATCCTGGCTATTATTTGGAACCAGCTGTAGCTGGTTTTACTGGATTAAAACTTCCAATACCTAATGTAGTGTCACTTGGAGGAGATACAGATTTTATAATTGCAGTGGGGCATTTTTATTTCGGTAGTGCTCTACAAGTTAAAGTGCGGAAACTATAAGGAATTTAGAGAATCGGCATAAATAAACATTTAAATAAAATATCTTCATAAGAATATATTGGGAGGGAAAAAATGAACAACATCCGTAAAGGGTTAGCTGTTGCCGTTATCCTATTATTCATAGGAGTTGCAGTTGCACCAAGTATAAATGCGAATGTGGGAAAAGAGGAACTGATTGAAATTGCTACTACTTTTAGCGGAATTGGTGAGATTGAACCACACACAGTTAAACTAACTAAAAGTGATGCATTAAGATTTGAGTCATTGTTTGATGAAATCAATATCAAATTGAAAGACGCTAAATCTATGGAAGAGGCAGAGAATATTTTTAATAACGCAATAGTAGAATTAAATGATTTAGGTTTAATTCCAAAGTGTTTAGGTGTTAAAAAAGCTCAGGAAATAGTTACTGGAAAACTTCGTATATGTAGAATTTTAGAAAAAATCTATTCAAAATCATTAGTTGATATAAATGATAATACTTCTGTTGATAGCAATAGGTTTTGTTTGATAGCTGGAGAAGCTAAAGAAAATATGCTTGCAACATTTCATTTAAGTTTACCATTCAGATTATTTTACCTATGGTCCTTTTGGATTTTTATGTATGCTATGGAAAACGAAATACAATCCTTAATGGAAAAGCAATTTAAAAATATGATTTTCCTTGGTTTTCTTTTAGGCACAAGAATTTTAATTCTACCACCTTACCAACGTCCGTTTATGTTTGGTGGAAGCATATATTATGGTGAATTTGTTGATTTAGATTATGAGAAATTTTATAATCCATCAGAAGGTTGGGTTACCACTTATGGACTAAATGGTTTAAAAAACTGGAATGGGCCAATGTACGGAAATCTGCTCGGTCCTTCAAATATACCTTTTGTTTGGATTCTTATTCAAACAATATGTTATACAGGTGTCACTGGATTTTTCGGTCTTATGTTCAAATATAATACTGGTCATTTGGACTTTTATCCAAGGAAATACTTAGGATTTGCATGTAATGTGAGATTAGGACCTGAACCCCCTATTTATTTTGATTAAAAAACTGTGAAATGAATGATAAAATGTTAAGAAAATACCTAGCAGTAGTAGTAATCCTTTTGTTCATAGGACTTGCATTTGCACCAAGTATCAATGCTAACGTGAGTAAGGAATCATTGGTTGAGTTCACCACAGAAATATGTGGTTTAAATGGTGGGAAACAAACAGTTAAACTCACCCTAGAGGAAGCACAAGAAGTAGAAGATTTGTTTGACTCTATTAGAGAAAGGTTGAATGCAACAGAATCTAGAGGAGAGGCAGAGGAGATATTCAAAGAAGCAGTAGTTGAACTTGATAAGTATGGTTTGCTTGGTGGGTTGAGTATAAAACAGGCACAGAGGTTGGTTACTGGTGGACAACCGAATTCAAGATTTATGAAGATTTTAGAAAAGATGAGTGATATATATAAAAGTATTTTTGATAATTATAATAACGTTTTTTGTTCAATAGCTGGTAAGAGTGATGATTCGCTTTTTATGAGTTTAACAGCTGTCATTCGTATTTTAACTGCATTAATGGTTTTATCACCTATTTACATATTTATTCCCTTTGTCATTCCCTTTTTAGTCCTATTATTGGAAAAACTTGGAATTAAATGGGATGAATTATGGGCAATGTTGGGATTTACTATTGCTTTGTGGTGGCCCTTAAACATTGGAGGCGTAGTAGGATTCGGTCATTCTTATGTTGATTGGGGTTGGAAGGGCTATACCCCAGCTAAGGGATGGATTAAAACATTCGGTTTACTTGGAGTTAAAGAGTGGGAAGGTTCTTTTTATGGGCAACTTCCAAAATCTTTAGCGTTCCCAAATATTGTAGGTGGTATACATTACCCTGGTGCTGTTGGTTTTATAGGGATAAAAATTGCACAAGATTGGTTTCTTTCATATTATTTCCTAGGTTCTGCTTTTTGTGTAAAAATTGGTGAAAAACGTCCATATTGATGATTCGAGAATCAGCATATTTTAGATGAAAAAATCCTGTTTTTACTGGTAAATTGCAGTTCCCTTCCCTTGATGAACTCCTTCCAATGGCTCATTGGTACGGACATGGTCACATGGTTATTATAGGAATAATGTCAGGGATGTTTGTTATGGCCTTGAGTGTATTGATGTTTTGAATCCTTACTTTTTCTATGATTTATTTGTTTATCATATAATTTGTTATATTTTGACTAATAAAAAAATAAGTTATATCCTTGTTTTTATTAATAATTATTGGAATAATATTTATAAATATGTTCTAGTATGTTATAGAACAATAAAAAAATATACTTATAAAATACCCGATAACGACCCGCTTGCCAAGGTATTGATATCAGTAAAAGTCTGGAATAATGGAAAACATATTACCAATAAATTGGGAGAAAAAATGGATCCATTCCAAAGGAGATATAATAAGAGATTGCAAAAAAGTCCTTTCGATTTTTTTAATGGAGACGAATACGAATGGATACTTCATGAAATGCAAAGTATGACCGAAGATATTTATTTTATAGAGATGCTTCAGAAAATATTGCGACACGAATTAAGAGTTAGCAAACGGTTTACATATGGTCTAAGCACCAACGTCTTACCTGTTTGGAGCCCAAAGATCCAAGAGATTAATCCTAACTCTTTAAAAACCGGAAATAAAGAACTAATAATTTTTAAAGAAGGTGAGCGATTAATAGATATCACGGAGGGAGATGAGGAGGTTGCAGTGACGATTGAAATACCTGGAGTTGAAAAGGAGGATATCGGTCTTTATTTAACAGAAGATTCTCTTGAAATGACAGTGGACAGCCATGGACTGAAATACCATGAAATGCTTAACTTGCCCTGTACCGTCAATGTAGAGACAGCAGAAGCCACTTATAGGAATGGAGTGTTAGATGTTGTTGTTAAAAAAAAGGAATTGGGTGGCTAATTGAGAAAATAGGGTATTTTATTAAAAAGATAATACCATGGATGAATTGTAATAAATTTGATAAAAACTCTGTGGTGATTGGAATTGAAGAGGGAAGTGATAGAAAAAAGAATCATAGAATGTTTAAAAAAATTAAATAGAGAGTTTAAATCTGTTTCTGGGCTTGGTAAAGAGGAACTAAATAATTTTTGCGACGAATATTATTAAAAATAAAATAAAGGAGAAAAAGATAATATGGCAGTAAAGATAGATAAGGATAAATGTACGGCTTGCAGGGCATGTGCAGATGTTTGCCCTGTTGATGCAATAACTGTTGAAGACACTGCAGTAGTAGATGAAGATACTTGTATCGATTGTGGAACTTGTGTAGATGAGTGTCCTGTAGGAGCTATAGAATTATAAAAAACGTAGATGAATATTATCTTATTACCCTCATAACACCTAACGAACTGATTGCTATAAATTTGACGGGATAAATGCATGTTAAAAGAATCATATGTTGCAAAGTTAAAAAATGTACCTAAAGATGCAGTTAAAATAGAGGTTGGGTATCCAAGCACTTTTGCTCCCTCAGAGGATTTACTATCGGATTTTAACGAATTCAAGTGGAAATTGATGAAAAAAGGCTTGACTGAGCCAGAGGCGAGGAGAAAAGCCTGGGAACAAACAAACTTTGAAAATCGATATAGGAAAAAAATTACATCTAACCCTAAAATAATTCACAAATTAAGAGAAATTAAAAAGTTATCTGAAGAGAAAGATGTTTATATCTATTGCTACTGCGGAAAACCTCTGTGTCCTCGTTTTGTTCTCATGGATATCATCGCGAAAATGTGAAAATATGAAGCAAACACCATGTGAATATATAGTGTGGCATGGATTACCAGTTCTAAGGAAAGAAAAGCAAGTCCTATAAAGATGTTATATTTTATTCAGCAAAGGAGGTTATAAATTTTTTAAGAAAAACAAATTTTAAAAATGTTGTTATTAAACAAACAGTCTTTCCTAACCAGACTGGTAGAATAGATTCAGTAGAAAATGGCTATGGCAAAGGAAGTTTTGTTATAATCAAAGCAATAAAACAAACTAATTTAAAAGAAGGTTAAAAATGGTTAATGAAGAAAAATTGATTGCTTTTGGCCCTGTTCCATCAAGACGTTTAGGTCAAAGTTTAGGAATAAATAATATTCCTCCAAAAATCTGCACGTACTCCTGTATCTACTGTCAGCTTGGAAGAACCAATAATCAAATAGTTCAAAGGAAACCTTTCTATAAACCAAAAGAAATCAAACAAGCTGTTGATAAAAAAATAAAAGAAGCAAAGGAACAAAGAGAAAAAACTGAGTATCTAACCTTTGTGCCTGATGGGGAACCGACATTAGACATATACCTAGGAAAGGAAATAGAAATACTTAAAACACTAAACATTAGAATTGCTGTTATTACCAATGCTTCCCTTTTATCGAAAAAAGATGTTCAAGAGGACTTATCAAACGCAGATTGCGTTTCTTTAAAAATTGATACTGTAAATAAAAAAAGTTGGAAAAAAATCAATAGACCTCATCGATCATTGAATATCAGTAGAATATTATCAGCTTCATCTGATTTCTCACGGGATTTTCAGGGTGAACTAATTACAGAAACTATGCTCATTAAAAATATAAATGATAATACTCAAGAATTAGAAATGATAGCCGATTTCATCGAAAGATTAGTTCCTAAAAAGAGTTATATCTCAATTCCAACAAGACCACCTGCAGAAAAATGGGCAACACCTGCAGATGAATTTGATATAAACAGCGCATATCAAGTTTTAAATGAGAGGGGCATAGATGCAGAATTTTTAACAGGTTACGAAGGAAACGCGTTTGCATACACAGGAAATGTCGAAGAAGATTTACTAAGTATTACATCTGTGCATTCAATGAGAGAAGAAGGTGTAAATAATTTTTTATTAAAAGCTAAAGCAGATTGGAACATAATAGATAAATTAATTAGTGATGGTAAATTGGTGGAGGTGGAATATAAGGGTAAGAAGTTTTATATGAGAAAATTACCTGGAAAATATCATGTTGATGCAGGAGGTGAAAATAAGGGGTGAAATGTGTTATAGTAACTATAAATAGAGAACCTCAAGAATGCATCGAGGATAAATGCTATTTTTGGAATGTAGAAAAGGGCATGTGCAAATGGATGCTAAAATAGTAAATATGACAAATAAAGAAACCATCATAGTTTCATTCTATAAGGCATTGAAAAATTTTGGAATGGCGTTACCTGTTTTATTAGGGGTCATTTTGCTCTTAGGGTTATTCAAAATCTATATTACACCAGAGTTAATCTCTTCTGTTTTTACAGGAGGTTTATTTCGAGATACAGTACTTGGTTCTATAATTGGAAGTATATCAGCTGGAAACCCGATCACTAGCTACATAATAGGTGGAGAACTTTTAAAGCAAGGAGTCAGTCTCTTTGCAGTAACAGCATTTATAGTGGCATGGGTTACTGTTGGAGTAGTTCAACTTCCTGCGGAGGCATCAATTCTTGGAAAACGGTTTGCTTTAACTCGGAATATTCTTAGTTTTATTTTTGCACTCCTGGTAGCTATAACCAGCGTTGTAACTTTGAGAGCTGTTACATGAAAGTAAACCAAAAAGGACAGAAAAAAGATCGTAATAAAAATTTATACTATGGTTTCTCTTTCTTAGTTATTGTTATCATTCTTTATCTCGTGTTATCTTTTTTTAACTCAGAAAAAATATATAGATCTCTACAAGCGAGTCTCGATATAATTATTCAAATCCTTCCTATACTAGGTCTTGTTATCTTCTTGATAGGAATTGTCAATTATTTCTTAAAACCAAAAATGGTGTCAAAATATCTTGGAGGTGAATCTGGAGTTAAAGGTTGGTTTATAGCGATATTTATGGGTATTCTTAGTCATGGCCCTATTTATGTCTGGTATCCCTTGTTGAAAGACCTGCGAGATCAGGGGATGAGAGCAGGTTTGGTGGCTGCTTTTTTGTATAATAGAGCGATAAAAATTCCATTATTACCTGTTATGATTTTTTACTTTGGCATAAGTTTTGTAGTTATACTGTCAATCTACATGACTATTGCTTCTATTATTGAAGGAAAAATTATAGAAATAATAGAACATATGTATCGTGGTCGAAGTAGAGAAAATGGTTGATTTAACTCTGATAATTACTTATTCGTTTATGATAATCATATTTGTCTTTGTAATGATGCTCTTTATTGGTTATGTCAATATTTTGACCAAGGGAAAAATGGAAAAAAATGGTCAAAGGAGGAAGTAGACTACAGTATCTTGTATCATCTTTTCTAGGTGCAACTCCAGGTTGTCTAGAGGCATTTATGAGAGTTTCCAGGTTAGTAGAAAAATGATTGAATTTTAAAATAATATTAGAGAATCAGCATATTTATTAGATATTCTACAAAATTTTCAAGTCCATATTAATTTCTATTTAATCAGAGAACCTGTAAATATAATTGCTATTTGATTTTGTAAAAAAAATATCAACCATTTATAGTTTTAAATAATTCTTTCACAATGCATATTGGATTCCCGAGAAACATAGGAACATTCTTCGAATATTTAACATATTGATCTTCAAACTTTTCCAAGCATTCTTTTTCTTCAATAAATATTACAAAAAGATAAACCCATAACCATTGACTAATTATTATAATTATAAATGTAGTTGGATAACCTATGAGTAAAGCAAGAAATGTCATAAATAGGCCTACCCCTAGATGATGAGGATGCCTCACACAACTGTAAATATTATCTGTAATAAGCTTAGTAGACCATCCCCAAAGTTCACAATCACCGAATAATCGAAGTAATTTACCTGTTCTTTTCAGCAGAAAATGAACAAGAATTATACCAATTAAGCCAGTTAATCGCACCAAAATAGGAAAACTTTTTGTCACAATGACACCTAGATCTAAATAAAGACCAATAAATATACTAACAATTGTAAGAAAAACCCAAATTACTAGTCTTCTTAAACATTTACTACATATTTTCTTTTTTTTTAACATATTGCTTTTTTCCCAATCTATATCTTTCAAAAAAATTAACTAGTAACTAATATTTATTTAATAACTTTATATACAATTGTTCTAACTTGAATTATATTTAAACATCATATAAAATCATAAAGTCTAATGTTAAATAAAACTTTTACAAAAAAATTAATCAGACCAATAGATACACCCACAACCCAACAAGGGAGAAAGATTTTGAATTGAATTTTTCTTAACCTACGATATTCATAATTAGTCCCCTTAATGAGTAAATAGATATACATAAAAATGAAACTAAACAAACCAAAACCCGACAGAGTTACATGAGTAATAAAAAGAGGACTTGTCCAAACTGCAGCTTGACCCTCCTCCATTCGAGGTAACGCACCAGAAGAAGCACCAATAGCCATTACAATGTCTAGTATAATTCCTAATGTTAAGAATTTCATAAAATTTTTTTTGTTTTTATAGAAACGAAAGCTACCAATTCCATAACATACTAATGCTGCAATTTGAAAACCAATAACCCAAAGATGATAAAGCCACCACATATTACACATTCCAGATTATATAAGTAGTAAACAGATAATTTATGACATTTTTTATATGCATAAATAATTTTTTATTATAATTCCATCATATGTTATTCTAAAATTACTTTCTCATAAAAAAAACAAATAATGGATGAATTGTATTATATCAAATCCCTATGTTAAAATAATAGTTATCAATTACGTATTTGGCCGCAGTATCATGAACATCTTTTTACTTTTCAACAGTTTTTTTGTTTCCAACGTCATAGTTAAGATTACCTCAGTGTTATTTATGTTGAAGAAAGAAAAATCAAAGCAAAATAAAAACATATCAGATCGTTTAGTTAAATGGTTACTAATTGTTGCTGGTTCATTTTTTTTGGTTATTGGAACTATAGGGATTTTTATCCCTATTCTGCCTACTACTCCTTTTCTTTTACTTGCAGCAGCGTGTTACGCAAGAAGTTCTAAAAGATTTTATAATTGGCTTATAAATAATAAATTGTTTGGGTCATATATTAAAAACTATAGAGAGGGTAAAGGAATACCCATAAAAGTTAAGATATATACTGTTTCTTTACTCTGGTTAACGATATTATTCTCAGTGTTTTTTGTTATTGAAATTTTATGGGCTAGAGTTATTTTGATTATAATCGCAGTTGGTGTTTCATTTCACGTTTTTACAATTAAAACCTATAAACCAGAAAAAAAATAGTAAAATATTATGGTTTATAATGATTTTAAACATAGTATCATCTTGTATTTCTAAAATCATTACACAAAAACATTAAATGAAAAGGGGGTTTCACACATATAAACCCTTCCGCCTTCGCTTCCTCGGCAAGCCCTTCGGGCGTTTCTATAAGTTATAGCCATATTTACGGAAGATTTGTACACATTCATCGACCATGAATTCAAGTCTGTTATAGTCTTGAATTACCTGATCTTTTTCTGTATTCTTTTTCCAAATTTGATTTCTAGAAAAATATCTACACTCTTTTATCTTATTCTTTTTTTTACCTACTCCAAATGGAAATTCAAACTATTTATTATACTGCTGAAATATTAAATTCTATTTGTTCTACTTTTTCAAAGTAATTTGAATAACCTAAGTAGATAACCTTAAAGTCTTCAGTATATGTATTTACTAAATTTTCTATATAATCAGATTTTGAAGTTAAATAGCTGTGATTTATGTCGTAGAAATCTACTTTTACAGTAACATTGTTTAACATTCTTCCAGCAATGTTCTTTATTGTTCCAGTTATCTTATAATATCCATTCTTCGCTTGTTCATTATGGATAAATCCATCCCCTATTTTTTCTGGTTTAAAACCTAAATCTGCACCAAATGTTTCAATTTTATAATTAACAATTTCTACGGCATCTGAATCTTCAGTTATTTCACCATTATTTGTTGTTTCATTACATCCACTAAAAAATCCTACACTAATCACCATCACTGCAATTAGCAATAATATCTTTTTTTTCATTTCCTTACCTCTCCAAAGATAAAGAAAATAAAACTTTTGCTTATTTAAAAATTTAACTTAAAATTGAAGGAAGTTCTTTCTTGGGGAGGAAGACCTCATTGTTTATTATACTATAGCGGGTATAAAATATTTGTGAATAAAGTCTATTTTTTTTGTGCAATTCGGTTATTTGTTCAAATTTTTGCAAACAATTTTTAAATAGCAATAATTTAGTAAAGATAGCACGATGGAGGATTAAAATGAAAATAAAAATAATTAGTATAGTTGTTTTGATGCTATTTTTCATACCTATGGTCTCAGCTGATGATAGCGGATATGATAGAAAAAATACCTGGAAATTTACTTTTTCGTTTTAATTGATCTTGCCTTGTTTTAAGAAAATGTTACTGGATATTCTCCTGAGTATTGATCAAGTATTGTTGGAGTAAAACTATAACTTTCGCTCACCCAAAATTTGGAATAATCGAATCCTTCTTCAGCAGAATTGATACCGTCTTTGTTTCCCCAAAGATCAGCCTTTCCCCAAAATCCTTCAATTAAAAATTCTGAAAAATGACATCCATAGCTAGGCTCATCTTCCTCACAAGCCATTAAAACTATTCTGTTTTGTGAAGACAATTCCTCAGCCAAGCCTTTGGAAAACGATTCTGAAGTATACTCCCTAAATATAGTTCTGGGAAACATTGGATTGTCGTTGAACCCTCCAGCATAACAACTATCAACAATAAGACAGACCCCTTTTGATTGCAATAAACTAAGGAAAAAGTTTAACAAATCATCCCATATAAAAGCATATCTTTTATCAAAACCTTCATACATAACAAGAATTTCATCTGCTCTGTCATCCTCGTCTCTTGGTGGAAGATCTATAGGAATACCAATTATAGGAGTTTTTAATGGAGAACCATGCGTTGTTAGATATATAAGGGACATATCATTCTTATCTTCACTTTGAATTAGCCATATTAGTTCTTGTATAAGTCTTCGACCAGTAGAATTTTCAGCAGTGACTTTATGGATGTGATCTGCTTTCCATTGAGGAGAATCAATAAGTACTTCGTATAGATTATCTGCACATTCAAGCATTGAAGGGCGATCTTGCCAAGGATTATTTTTATATACCCCAACTGCAAATATTAAACCCCAATACTCTGTGTCCTCATTTTCTGAAAAATAGTCTAATGAAGCTAGATTATCAATATTTTTTACTTCTCTGCCAGTTGATGAGATAATACTCATTCCAATGAATAAGAGAATGATGGTGAAAGAAATTCCTTTTTTTATTTGGATATTTTTCATAGGATTCCTCCCAATAATTTTATTATATCTATCAATGGTTTGGTATATAAATACTATCCAAACAATTTTTCTGATAATGATTTTGAGAATCAGCATATTTATATGAAGTTGCATCGAATACTATATAGGTTAGTGTTAATCTGTTACAAAGGTTTAAATATCATTATATAGATGAGAATGTGAAAGGGGGAAATAGAAAATGAAAAAATATATTTTTAGAAAAGGCTGGAGTGTTTCTGTTATCATCATGCTTATTGGAATAATCATTGCACCAATTGTTAGTGCAAATTTTAATCGTATTTTACCACCAACTAAAAACAATGGAGAGGTAGAAGAGGGAGATTTTGTAGAGGCTACATGTCAGGTTAGCACTTTAAGGGGGATTAAACAAGTTGTAAAACATATTTCAAAGGATAAGCTTGAAAAAATCACAAATCTTGCTAACGATGTAAATGCTCTTTTAGATGGTAAAAATTCCGTTAATGATTTACGAGATAAAATTTCTGCTTTAGTAGTTGAGCTAAAATCTGTTGATTTGTTACCTCAAGGAATGAGCATTGATGATATTGTTGATTTGATAATTAATAATCTAGTACGTTCGAAACAACTTTTTAAACCTTTAGAGAACTCGTTGATTAAAAGACAAATTACCAATGATGATAAAATAAACTATTTAAATTTTATTTTTGGAGTCGGTAAATTATGTTATGGTATTCACGTATCTTTACGTCAATATGTGACAGATAAGCTACTCGACCTATTATGGCAATCAGGTTCACTCCCAAATAATACATTTTTGACAATAGTAGCTTTTACTTACCTTCGACCAATGATGCTTTTTGGTTTAGGAGTGGTAGGATTTCTTGAGGGGAATGCTTCAGTTACTACTATTGGTCTAAGGGGGACAAAGAGAGTATATGGGGAAGGAATTGATTTACTTCTCGCAGGATTTCTTGGTTTAAAATTTTCCACGAGGAGGATAGGTTTTATTTTTGGCTTCAGCCTTTTTTCAAATATAGATATTACTTCTGATGAATCTAGGTAGCAAATCCAATTTTTGTATAACGTTCACTATATGAATTATAAAATTACTTAAGAAAATAAAAAAAATGTAATGTAATTATCTGAAAAAAATCCACTAAGTATTTTATTGTGCAGTGTTAATCTGTTGCAAAGGTTTAAATATCATAACGTAGATGAGATTAGTGAATGGGGGAAAAACATGAGAAAGAAATTTATAAGTAAAGTATTGGGAATAGGAGTTATAGTCTTGTTCGTTGGAACTAGTATTTTGTCGAGTGTTAGTGGAAATATTGAAAAAACAGGGGATCAAACAAATAAAGAATATTTTTCCAGTCTTCCATTGAGTGATGGATTATTAGCATATTGGAAATTTGATGAAGGCGTCGGTAATATTTTACATGATTATTCTGGACATGATTATCATGGAATTATTTATGGAGCAACATGGGCGGGTACATCTGGACTGATTTTTGATGGTATTGACGACTATGTTGATTTTGATAATCATTCAGAAAATCTCGGTTATAATAAAACCGATGACTATATAATTACAGTATGGTTCAAATCAACATCATCAAGTACAGGGACAATTTATAGTATGAGTCATACTGATAATTCTAATGCATTTGCATATCTTGATTTGAATGCTAATGGTTCTTTATCATACCAGATGGGCAATGAAACCTGCGAACTTGCAGTATATTCCGCTGTTGCAGTCAATGATGGTCAATATCATTATGTTGAAGTCATATTTTATGGTAATACAACAAATCCAACTTTGGAGATATATGTTGATAGTGAACTAGAAGGTAGAATAACGAAATGGGTGCCTCCTTTTTTCAACTACGATTTTAAAACAGCTAAAATGGGCAGGAAAAGTAGTGAGAAAATAGATTATTATGATGGAGTAATTTATGAAGTAAAAATTTTCAAATACCCCAGTGGAAATCAGCCTCCAAATGTATCAATATCTGGCCCAACTCGTGGAGAAGCAGGAGTCGAATATAACTATACCTTCTTAACCATAGACCCTGAAGGGGATGATATATGGCTCTGCATCGACTGGGGGGATGGTACCCCCGAAGAATGGATTGGACCCTATGAATCAGGTGAAGAAGCTGTTATGCGAATTGCTTGGCCCGAAAATGGAACATATGTGATTAGAGCCAAAGCCAGAGACTTTTGGGGTGAAGGTCAATGGTCATCGTATATAGTAATAATTGGGAACCGAGTTCCAAATCCACCAGTGATAGTTGGTCCGCCAAGTGGTAAAGTTGGAGTAGAACTTACCTTTACTTTCCATGCATATGATCCAGACGGTGATGATGTCAGGTACTTCATTAAATGGGGAGATAACAATTCTGAATGGACTGATGATTATTATCCATCTTGTACAAATGTAACGATAAAACACATATGGGAAGAGAGGGGAGACTATGTTATAAGTGTTAAAGCAGAAGATATATATGGTGCTGAAAGTGATTGGGGAATATTAGATGTAACTATACCTAAAAACAAACTTTTCGTTTTCAACTTTCCAGTGTTGAATTGGTTGTTTAAACGTTTTCCAAATGCATTCCCGATAATAAGATACATGTTGGGTCTTTAAACCAAATTAATACTAATTATCTCTTTTTTTCTTTGGAATTTGATAACCATTAATTATGTGATAAACTCCATTTTTACTAGTAAATTAGAGTTCCTTCCCAAATGGGAGTATTTTTTCTTGTTTAACATTCAATTTTTAATTGAAAATTGTTATGTGGGGGATTCGGATCTATATGAGAGATTCAAAGCTTATATTGTTACGTTTGTTGCATCAAAAATAATGAGAAATGTTTTTAAATAGTGTATTTATATCTTATACAACGTATTTTTATCTACGGGAGGAAAAAACCATGAATTATACAAAGTATAAAAAGGGACTAGTTATAGAGATTGTATTATTGCTTGTTGGAGCAATTTTTGTACCAATAATCGAATGCTACTCTAAGTCTTTAGACGATGAATTTGTTCAGAAAATTATGGAACTTATGGATTTTGGTCATATGCCATCATTGGTTGCTTGTATTATTAAAAACAATTCGATTGCATGGAATAAATCATATGGTATTTACGATATTAAGAAGAATAAATCTGCTAGTTTAGATATTGTTTATCCGATTGCATCTGTATCAAAATCTGTTGCTGCAACAGCAATTATGATTCTAAATGAATCAGGTCTAATTGGTCTAGACGATAATATTAGTGAGTATTTGCCTTTTGATTTAAAAAATCCAAACTTTCCTGATATAAACATTACTTTTAGGATGTTATTAGCACATCAATCTAGTCTAAGCGATACTATTATACGTTTTTCAATTTTATTTTCGTTTTTACGTATTCCCTATGAAAAGATGGACCTATACTTTACACCGGGTAAATTATTATACAAGCAAAATATTTGGAATCATTACCCTCCAGGTGAAAATGTTTGCTATTCAACAGTTGGATTTGAGGTCATAGGATATCTTGTTGAACAAATTACTGGTCAACCCTTTGACGAGTTTTGTAAAAAAAATATTTTTGAACCTTTAGATATGATGAATACTAGTTATCGTTTTGGAGATTTTGATAAAGATAAACTAGCTGTACCATATATGTGGTATTTTGGTCGATATTTGCGACTACCTTTTATTCAAACTCGAATGTTTGCTGGTGGCGGGGTAAAAACAACAGTGTTGAATCTCGCTCATTTTTTAATTATGCATACAACCGGTGGAATATATAATGGAAAGCGGATTCTCAATGAATCATCCGTGGAAGAGATGCATCGCAGTCAATATAATAACAGCTATGATGGTATTTTTCTTCATGGTCTTGGGTGGTATTTCAATGAATCTTCTGATGGTGAAATACTTGGTGGTCATGGAGGAGATGCAATTGGGTGTCGTGCGGTTATGAAAATGCGTTATTCTGATAAGGTTGGGGTGATTTATTTTTGGAATCAGAATAAATGGATACAGTTACATTATAATAAAATACCTGATGTAGAACGTGATGCAAGACGATTGATCGAAGAAGCATTGTTTGAAAAAGCAGATAAATTATAATTAATATTTCAATTTGCTGTAAGGATTGAATTATAAATTTCAATAATTATTTTAAAATTTGTATTTTGGATTTTTTTATTTGAATTATTATATTTTGAATTATAGACGATAATTTTATATAAATCACAGACCATATTAATCTTATGGGGGACAGTGATAAATTTTATCAAAAATACAGAAAAAAACTGGTAATTGTAGTTGCAATCATAGTATTAGCTTGTTTGATTGGATCTAGCGCGTATGTTTATTTTGAGTTTTTTATAGAAGAAAAGGAAATAGTAGAAGAACCTATCGAATACATGCTTGATGATCGTATAAGTCCTTTAGAAAACCAAGGTTTATTTGTTGATATAAATCGAGTTCGACACAGAGGCCTTCTTGGAGAATTGATTAAACCTTTTAATAATAATTGGAGAAAGAAACCAAGTTTTTATGTTGTTACTCGCTCTGAAGGAATTGAATATTCTACCAAAGATATAGTTGGTCCTGGAGTTGCTACTGAAACTTATTTTAACACTTGGGATACAATGTTTATGGAACAAAAAAACCAATTTAATCCCGACGAAGAAAATGAGACTTCTGAAGTTGAAATTATCGTTTATGAGCGTGTTTCTTTGGGTTTGTTAGGTTTAAGAAAAAAGAATGTAGAACGTGAAAAAATAAGCTTGATTTATGATTACCGCACAGGTCGTTGGTCTGGTGATGATAGTTTTGGGGATAGCGATGGTTATGGCAATTATCTGGGTGAATATTTTGAAGTGTGGTTTTCTTTGCATCAAATTGATTATGACAAAGATGATATTCCTTATTGGACTGAGGTGAATGTTCTTCTTACAGATCCTAAAATAGATGATAGTAAACTTGATCCTGATCAGGATGGTATACCGACTGATTGGGAATGGTATTGGGGTTATGATCCTTTTACTTGGGATGATCATGAAAACCTTGATCCAGATATTGATGGTGTTGAAAACATTGAAGAATATCAGATGCGGAAATGGTTTGCCGATCCATTTAATCAGGATATCTATGTAGAAGTTGACAACATGGAAGGCAGGGTTTTACTTATGGATAGACATAAAATGTGGGAGGAATCAATTCAAGCAGTTATTGAAAGATTCAGCCGGCATGGTATTAATATGTATATTGATCAGGGATGGCCTGATACACCGCTACATGGCGGTGGATCTATATTACCCTTTTATAAAACAACGTCTCAAGATTCTGGTATAGTGACTCAATTTTATAAACATTATTTCCCTGAGGAAAGAAAAGGCATATTCCATTATGTAATAATCGGAAATGAAGGCGGTTTTACACATCCGACTGAGGATAACACGTATTATACATCTCATATTTATGTTAACAATAAGATGTATTTGAGAATGTTTCAAACTCCTATTATGTTACCAACCCCTAGAGCATGGCGTGTACAAATGGCAGCTGGGTTTATGCATGAAGTTGGGCATTCACTTGGTATCATGCCTTGGACTGTCGAAGGTTGTGATAACCACTCATCATTTCCTTTATTCTTTTCTAAAGCTTGGCGAGAATACAAAAATACATGGGGTAATTATTACAGCGTGATGAACTATTTCTGGATTGTAATGAACGACTGGTTGAAAGTTTTAGTTGACTACTCAGATGGTAGTAATTCTGATACTGGTTATGATGTAAATGACTGGGAAACTCTATATTTACCAACCTTCCAAACTGTTTCAATCTCTGTTGAAGATATAACCGCTATGCCACCTGGTTATGATCTTGTTGAATTTGAGCTTAATGCTAAAGAAAGATTGGAGTTTGGTCTAAAGGGCTGGGAGTATGATGCCAATCTTACTGAGGCATTTTTAAGTATGATTGGTGGTTGGTCTCCAATTAAACCAGTGGATGTAACATTTAGAGTTTATAGGAAAATTGATGAAAATATATATGGTAATTATAATATCAAGGTTTTTGGTCTTGCTGATGTTTATCCAACAGAAGCGGAGTATGTTCTTATTAAACAGGGTTTTATTGACTCGGATGGAATAATTCAGTTTTATTCAGTAGATTTTATCATCAAAGATGTGTTGAAGAGGATTTCCCAGCAGTCTATATAGGAAAATTATACTTTTATAACCCCAATGGCATGATATCAGTAAAAACCTTAGAACCTGCAAATGCCTATACATATTAAAGCCTTTTTTTAATAGGCACCCCATCACTCTAGAGTTGGTTAATAAACCTTTCGGTGAAATTCCAGGAGGGCACATTTCACCAACTCTCAATTAGTGGGGTGCCTTTTAATATGAATCGAGGTTTTTGATTCATCTAGTTTTTCAAATCCAATTTATAAATGCATTTTACGCATCTTATAACTCTCTACAACTTCACTAAACATCAGCTATATTTATCAATAAATTACCTTGAAGATATTTAATTGTATAGTAATAATCTGTTACAAAATTCTTAAATACCAAAGGGTCTATGTAAAAATGAAAGGGGGAAAAGAAAAATAGAATATAAATTTAGAAAAAGTTCATCAGTTGGCGTAATTTTTCTTTTAATAATTATAGCTATTCCATTAGTAAATGCTGAAGATGTATCTCCTTTAGAAGAAAGTCCTTATATTGTGCTTATGGGTGGAAAATATCGGGGTATAGGTATCCCCAACAGTATTGAATTTGATTATCTTAAATTTTCAAGGTATCCCGAAATGATGATAGTAAATGAAAAAGAAACAAAATCTATCTGTTAATATCATAGCAATTACTATTTTAATTAGAATATCGTTTATATCAAATGTTGGATTTCAGAGTTGTTGTTGCTAGGTAAAAATGTGAGAAGAAGAGATGCATGTTTAAATATCATGGTAAAAGTTTAACTTCATTTATTCTGATGTTCATAAGATATCCTAGGCTTATTTATATATCAAATAAAAGCGGAAAGAAACTCATGAAAACATTAAAGGGTTATAATCCCCCTTATAAAATCCCTGAATACAACACGAAAATACCCTTTTGTAACTCAAAAGAAAAATATCTAAGATCTACTAGACTATGTAAGTCAACAGATGAAAAAATAATTGCTATGGCCAATAAACTCGGCTCATTTGATTTATCATCTATAGAATACGTAGAGGCAGCCTTTGAATTTGTTTCTAAATCGATAAAACTCAGATTTGTCCCTATTAGAGGTGCAGCAGAGACATTAAAAACCGGATACGGCTCATGCTATGATCAATCTAGTTTATTTATCGCACTATGTAGGAGTGCAGGTGTTCCAGCGAGATTCAAGATTTACCGGTTAGAGGGATATCAACCAGCATTTAGGCAGGTGATAGAAGAAGAAAACGAAACACAACTTATAGAAGGTTTAGCAATTCTGGCTTCTGTAGCAGTATTAACAGAGATTAAAGTCAACGGAAGATGGATAGAATGCGATGTTGTAAATTCACCAGAATTAAGCGCGGCATCAAACACACCACTAATTCGATTTGGGGAAGATTTTATGCAGTGGGCTATTGGTACACCGGTATTAATTAGACATTTAGAAGAAATACCTCTTGGGATGATATTCATGTCGAATATTGCATTTAAGTTGTTGAAAGGCATTTTTGATGGACATATACGTGTTAGTTTTGAAAATCTATTAGATGAAGGAAAGAAAAAATTAAAAAAACTGGGAGAAAAAAAATACAATGAGTTGGCTAGAAGATCTTATAGGGCCATTCCAGTTTTAGAGAAAAAATAAATTTAATGGGAAAATCTAAGTGGTAAAAAATTTATTAAATTTGAATCAAGGCTACGTAAAGCGATATGAGAGAGAATTAAGGAAAAAATACATGCCTCCTAGGAGTAATTGGACCCCTGTAGATAAGGCACTTTTTGGTCAGAAAACTCTTTTTAACATTCCAACAGATAAAGCTGAAAAACTAAGATATGATGCTATAAAATATGCATTCCAATATCACTATTTAAAAAGCCGATTTTATCATCAATTCTGCAAAGAGTTACATGTCAAACCAGATGATATTAAACAACCACTCGATTTTTCAAAGATACCTCTAATAACTGATCTATTTTTCAAGAATTATCCTTCTGAATCTACGTTTTTAGAATGGATAAATAATATATTTGTAGGGGATCTACCCGTTGTTGACATTAAAAGTCATCGTACTTCTTTTGATAATATAATTGATGCTCTTCAAAGATACGATATAACGGTTGTGTTTAGTATGGGAACAAGTGGCAGATTTTCTTTTATTCCAAAAGATCAGTTAACCTGGGCACGTCAGATGTATTCATATGCTAGAATATTTGAAATATTGCCTTTTGTCCCCTCCCCAATAGATACGATAGGGATTTGGTTGGGTCCAAATCCAAGAAAAACTCATCTTTTTATTGGTAGAGTAGCAACTGTTGCTCTAGAATTGTTTGATGAGTCTAAGATACATTTTGGTATTGATAGAGAATTGACAACCGATTTAGTTAGGATTTTAATTGGAAAAAGCTCTGGGGTAAAAAAACTGCTGAAAACAAGGGTTATTCGTCCTGCAATATTTTTAAAGCAGAATATGATGTTAAGAAGATTAATTGAGATATTAAAAAATTGTGAAAAATCTAAAAAAAAAGTGGTTATCAGTGGCCCCCCATTTTTAATAGAAGTATTGCTGTCAAGAATTAACAGATTAGGAATAAATTTTACTTTTAATAATGGCATGATGATAACTGGTGGAGGATGGAAGATATATCGCAAGGAGTTACAAGAAAAAAGTTTTATTGAAAGAGTAGAGTATATCTTAGGCATCCCAAATAATAGATGTAGAGATGTTTACTCAATGGTAGAATGTAATGTAGCTACAATAAGTTGCGAAGGTGGATATAAGCATATACCTCATTCTGTGCTTTATCCAATGGTTTTAGATAAAGAATCTAAACCTTTGGGATACGGTGAGTATGGTAGATTTGCTTTTCTTGATCCATTGGCAAATAGCTATCCTGGTTTTATTATGACAGGTGACAAGGTTAAACTGCTTGAACATTGCCCTGCATGTGATAGACCCGGTCCAGTTGTTGATAAAAAAATATCGCGTATGACCAACGTTGAAACAAGAGGTTGTAGTGAGATTATGGCTAGAATGTTTTCAAGGGAAATAGGATAGCAATGATTCTACGTAAATCGGGTAATTTATATGAAAATAAAAGATGAATATCTTCCTTCGATTGCAGTTTGGGAATTTACATTAAAGTGTAATCTAAAATGTTTTCATTGTGGCTCCTCAGCTGGGAAAACTAGGTCTAATGAACTATCTACTACAGAAGGAGTTAAATTAATCAGGGACCTAGCTGAAATTGGGTTTCGAGGTGTGGCTTTAATGGGAGGTGAGCCATTTTTAAGGCAAGATTGGTATATTATCGGAAGAGAGATTAAAGATATTGGTATGAAACTTTCTATAATCACAAATGGTAATATAAATCCAAAAAACGTTCTTTCGAAATTAGTAAAACTTGAGATTGATTCGCTGTCTGTTGGTTTAGATGGTGCAACAGATAAAACCCATGATTATATACGAGGTGTAAAAGGAGCTTTTTACCGGGCAAAAGAATTTATTGATTTATCGAAAAAAGCAGGATTACCAATTAACATAATAACGACCGTACACAAAAAAAATTTTTATGAATTATCTGTTATGAAAGATTTTGTTCTTGATTTAGGAGTTAATTGGCAGGTACAAGAAGCTATTCCAATAGGTAGATTTCCAAAAAATATGGCTCTTTCGGAGGAGGAATACTATTCATTAGGCTTGTTTATTGCATCTACAAGAAAAAAATATTCTTCTAAAAATATTGTTATCGGCTCTCCTCACAATGTAGGTTTTAACTCTCAGTTTATACCAAAATTAGGTCCATATCCTGATTGGAATGGTTGTTGGGCTGGAAAAATGGTTTTAGGTATTCAAAGTGATGGGAATATAAAGGGTTGCCTTGCTCTCTCTGATGATTTTATCGAGGACAATATACGTAATAAGGATGTAATAGATATATGGAAATGCCCTAGTTCTTTTAGATATAGCCGTGCGTTTAATGAAAAAGATATAGGTGAAAACTGCAGAGATTGTAAGTATAAGATGGATTGTAAAGGAGGATGTACGACCAGATCAACTTCATTTACTGGTGTTTCCCATAATGATCCATATTGTTTTTATCGTATTGAAAATAAACTTCGTCTAAAGGGGTCGGTGTCTCATAAACCTTAAATAGTTGTACAGATATTGATATAGTTGTGGTTGGTTATGATTTCTGAAAATAAATTGTATGAACTTGGAAGTATACTCGGGTTAAAAAACAAAGATGTTATAGACATACTTCGAGAGAATTCAACCAGAAACGAAAAAGAGAGTCAAGATTCCATAGTATTTCAAGCCCCATTAGATACATATATACCTGGAACACTTTATGGGACTGTTAGTATAAACGACTTCTGAGATATAAAACATCTATTATATGTTATTAAAAAAATTAAAATACTACTTTTTCGCTTAGTTCTTTTTATGAAATATGAAAAAAAACTATATAGTTTGGGTAAACTTGTTGGATTAAGAAAAGAAGAAATTGATGAAATTATTCACACAGTATCAGACACGAAATTATCCGATTCGAAAATGCTTTCATTACAAGAACCTACAGAAGAATACCCACCTTCAGGAAAATATGGTACAATAAGTATCCGTGATCTTTCAAATGACACATATACTCCTGGCACATACTATGGTACCATAAGTATCAAACACTTTAATATAAAAGATATCTAAAAAATAGGATCAACCATAACTATTTATTTTCAGCATCAATATATGAAATTTACTAGATGAAAAAGAACCAGACATATATACCTCGCCAAGTAGTTTGGGAACTTACTTTAAAATGTAATCTTAAATGTTTTCATTGTGGCTCCTCAGCGGGAGAGGCTAGACCTGACGAGCTATCCACTAAAGAAGGAGTTAAATTAATAAGGGATTTAGCTGAAATTAATTCCAAAGCAATATGTTTCATGGGTGGTGAACCCTTTCTAAGAAAGGACTGGAATACCCTTGGTAAAGAAGTTAAAGACTTAGGAATAGAACTATTATTCATATCAAATGGTTTTAATATCAACAATGATATTATTGATAAACTCATCAAACTACAACCATATGGCGTGTCCGTAAGTTTAGATGGTGCAACCGCTAAGACACATGATCTTATAAGAGGTGTTGGCGGCTCTTTTAAAAAAGTAATGGAATTTATATCCTTATCCAAAAAAGCGGATTTACCCACCGCTGTAATAACCACAGTCAATAAGTTAAATTTAAAAGATTTACCAGCAATAAAAGATTTCCTACTTGAGAAAAACATCGCTTGGCAAATCCAGACCGCTGCACCAGAAGGAAGATTTCCAAAAAAATTAACATTATCTAAAGAAGAATTCTACTCCCTGGGTCTCTTTATTGCGTCTCTTCACAAAAAATATTCTAAAAAAGAATTACCAGTAGTTGGCGCTCATTGTTGTGGATACTACTCTAAATACATCCCACACCTAGGCCTTTCTCCACAATGGGGAGGTTGCCAGGCAGGTATAACAATCTTGAGTATCAAGAGCAATGGAGATATAATAGGTTGCCTTTCAACACCAGATGAATACATAGAAGGCAATATTAGAGATAGAAGTATTATTGATATTTGGAATAGCTCTGATGCCTTTATTTATAATAGAAAATTCAAAATAGATTATCTTGGAGAAAACTGCAGGGATTGTCAATATGGTGAAATCTGTAAAGGTGGCTGTATGGGAATGTCTACCTCTTTAACTGCAAAACCCCATAATGATCCATATTGTTTTTATAGCATCGAAAAGATGCTGTTTAAATAAAATCAAATAAATCAGAAATATTAAATTTTATTATTTATACACACAATTTAAATATCTTTTTTTCAATTAGTAAACAAATGATAAAACTCAAAGGAGGGAAGCCAAAAATTAACAATAATTCAAAACAAGAATTCTATAAATTTGGTAGCAAACTGGGTTTGAATAAAAAAGATATTGAAAACATATTTGCAGAGAAACCGAAAAACGATTCGTTAATTATACCATTTAACAAACCGAAAAATGCACTAGACGCCTCTGTTAGTTAAGTTACCATAAGCAAAAAAAATATTCGGTAGATTGAATAAATCGCAACTCCTCAAATCTACTTCTTAAGTAGAAAAATATTTATTTACTCAGATAAATGTGGTTGATTAGGGTAAAATAATAAGGCTGTCTTGATTATGAAACTAAACATTGGATGTGGAGGAATCTACAAAGAAGGATATATCAATATAGATGCATTTAATAAAACAATAGCGGACGAATGCATGTCGGCAACTGATTTACATTTTTCTGATAACAGTATTGAAAGAATAGAGGCCGATCAATTAATTGAACATTTAGGTTTCATCCAAGCTACATATGCGCTCAGTGAATGTTTTAGAGTGCTAAAATCAAATGGTGTTCTTAAGATAGAAACACCTGATATTGAAAATTCTTTTAAGATATATATAAAGGGGAATGAAGATGCAAAAAAAAACATTTTTCCATGGATCTTTGGATTAGAAAGACCGGGGCTTCAACACAAATGTTTTTTTCCAAAAGTTATTTTACATGATCTTCTTCAAAAAACTGGTTTTACAAATATCAAAATAGATTTTATTGAATCAACTAGATACCGACCAACATTACGAGTAACTTGCATAAAACCTAGACAACATAATAGTTATCAATTAATTACACACTTTAGAAAACAGCTAATTGATAACAAAATTGTTGATATAAACGATCAGCTTGTATTCCTTGAACAAGAAAAATTAATGGACATATTTCGTACCAAAATCATTGAATTTTATAAGAAAAATTCTCTTATTGTATTAGATGAAATCGTCATTGAAAGTGCTATATTTGACCCCAGATTTACATCAATGTTTTTACATGTATGTGTTAAAAACAGAATCATTCCAAAAAATAGAATAAAAAATTATCTTTCAATTGTAGAAACATTAAAGAAAGCTTATTTTCCTTCGATTTTGCTTGAAGTTTTAAGAGAATCACCTGGTTTTATTGGGGAACAAAAGAGATTATTTCATATTGTACAGAATTTTGGAAGAAAAAGTATAAAAAAATTACTTTCTCCATCTGCTAAAGAGGAGGTTATGAAGAAACTTAATGAAATAGATAAGAAGATTAAACCTAAATTCGAAAACTTATTTTTTTCGGAGAAAATTATAGAAAATGAGTCAAATTGTTTATTTCAACAAGGAATTAAAGAGTTCATAATTAAAAACTATCAAAAATCCATTGATAAATTTGAAGAATCAGCAAAATTATTTAGAAACAATATTTTTAATTATTGGAATTTAGCTCGATTGTTAAATATACAAAATCGAATTTCTGAGGCAGAAAAATATTATGAAAATGCAATTGAATTAAGTGAAAAATTTATTCATCCAATTAATAAACAAATACAAAAATCACTTAATGAAGAAACAAAATATCTACACTCAAAAAAATATACAAAACCAATAGTAACGTTGAGCCAAATATCATAGGGAAAAAAGTAATCCGAAATAATTCCTTCTCGAAAAAGTAAAATGGTTGAATGTAGAGTTAATTAATGAAAGATTATTTTTTTTACAGATTTTGAAATATATATAGAAAGATATTTGAATATAATAATTATATCTTATATAAGTGATTTTTATCCGTGGGGGAAAATGAAGAAGAAAATAATTAGCACCATTGTTTGTATACTGTTAATAACTATAATAAATTCAAATTCAACAGGTTTGAATAATTTCAATAAAGGAGATCAGATAAACCTATATGTTGAATCTATTTTTGACTGGTGGCCAATGTTTCACCATGACCTTAATCATAGTGGATATTCAACAGCTGATACACCAGAAACAAACAATGTAAAATGGTCCTATGCAACAGGAGATTGGTTATATTCTTCTCCTGTAGTTAGTGATAGCAAGGTCTACATCGGCTCCGATGATTACAAGTTGTATTGCCTGGATGCAAATGATGGAACTGAGATATGGAACTACACCACAGGGGACTGGGTAGATTCTTCTCCTGCAGTTTCTAATGACAAAGTTTACGTTGGCTCACTTGATTACAAGGTGTATTGCTTGGATGCAAATGATGGAACTGAGATATGGACTTATACTACAGGAGATTGGGTGTATTCTTCTCCTGCAGTTTGTGACGGCAAAGTCTACATCGGTTCATTTGACGGTAAGGTATACTGTCTAGATTCAGTTGATGGCGTTAAGATATGGACCTACGACACAAGGGATTGGGTGTTTTCTTCTCCTGCAGTTAGTAATGATAAGATATACATTGGTTCAAATAATGGGAAGCTGTACTGTCTAGATTCAGTTGATGGCGCTGAAATATGGACTTATACTACAGGAGATTGGATATGGTCTTCTCCTGCAGTTGGTGATGGTAAGGTCTACTTTGGTTCAGGTGATTACAAAGTTTATTGTCTGGATGCAGATGATGGGGCTAAGATATGGACTTATACTACAGGAGATTGGGTGGATTCTTCTCCTGCAGTTTGTGACGGTAAAGTCTACATCGGTTCATTTGACGGGAAAGTTTATTGCCTGGATGCAAACAATGGAACTGAGCTATGGATTTACGCCACAGGGGACAGTATAGATTCTTCTCCTGCAGTTTGTGATGGTAAGTTATACATTGGCTCATTTGATCGCAGGGTGTATTGCCTGAATTCAGCCAATGGCAGCGAAATATGGACTTACAATACAGGAAACAATGTAAGGTCCTCTCCTGCAGTTTGTAATAGTAAGGTCTACATAGGATCACTCGATTCCAAATTATATTGTTTTGGGGAAGCGACACCTGATTTAAAATGCGAAGGCAGTATCATTGAAACAAACTTAGAACCAAGAGAAAAAGCTATTTGTAATTTCACTATTGAAAACATCGGTGAGCCTAATTCATTGCTCAACTGGGAAATTATCAATTGGCCGAAAGATTGGGGTACGTGGACATTTACTCCTTTAAGTAGTACTAATCTAACTCCTGAGGATGGACCGGTTAAGGTTAATGTCTCTGTTGTTGCACCAGATGAAAAAAACTCGGATTTCACTGGAGAAGTAAAAATTATCAACAAAGAAAACTCCAGCGACAATTGTACAATACAAATCTATCTGAAAACGCCGAAAAATAAACATTTCTATTTCAACTTTTCATTACTCAACCAATTGTATAAACACTTTCCAAATGCATTCCCAATGCTAAGATTTTTATTTGACCTATTATAATTAGAAAATAACATCATAAACGAAAATATAATGATTTTTTAACGTTAAATTACTGTTTCCCTCCAGATAGGAGAATTCCATTTATTAAAATGAAATTGATAGATAATTAGAATATTTATTGTTTCAACTTCATTTTATATGTTTTAATTGTAAATATATGTATTGTAACTCCAACAGCTACTATTATTTATACAATTTTTACCCATAAATCGTAAATAATTAAGAACACTGAAAATAAAATAGTAATCCATAACAAAGATGTAGTAAAAACCTTAACCTTCAAAGGTATACCTTTTCCCTCCATATAATTTCTAATATATGTACCAAGCCATTTATTTCCTATTAGCCAATCATAGAATCTTTTTGAACTTCGAGCGTAACAGGCTGCTGCAAGTAAAAGAAATGGAGTTGTGGGTAAAATTGGTAAAAAAATTCCAATGATTCCAAGTCCTAAAAAAAGGTTCCAGCAATAATTAATATCCATTTGATTAATTTATTTGATTTTTTAATAATATGTTTTGGCTTTTTTATCATTCTTTGTTTCTAAAACATGTTTTATATAAAAAAATGTTTGTTTTAAAAATAGTATCAATATTGAAAAATAAATAAGTATCCTTTACATAGGTACATTATAATAACTTTTAAATTCATTATAAACAACTTTGCAATACAAAGTTTTATATATCACAAACAACATACATAAATTATGGTGATATAAAAAATGAAAGAAAATATTAACTTAAAAGAATTAGAAAAAAAAGCATACCAATTTACATTCAAAGACGGAATATATGATATAGCTTGGGGGGCACTACTAATATCAATTGCCATTGCTCCAATACTTAGAGAAATCATATATCTTGGATATATCATCTTCCTAGTTCTACCCGCCCCACTAATAATAATACTTGGTAAAAAATATATAACAACCCCAAGAATTGGAATCGTAAAATTCAATAAAACAAGGAGAAAAGCACAAAAAAGAATCAAGCTAATTAGTTCCATCTTAATTCCATTGAGCATTCTCCTAGTTATTCTTACAGCAATAGGCATTTTTCCTGGAAATCTGGGTGCAATGCTTGGAGGATATGCAATCCCAGTTGGAGCTGGGATTTTTGCAATCGTTTTTCTTTGTGGAGCTGCCTATTTAATAGATTTTCCACACTTCTACATATATGGGATAATAATTGGACTGGGAATACCTGTTGCTGATATATTACACAATACTATTGGTCCCCCATTGGATAACCTCTTAACCTTTGGAATAACAGGTATTATCCTTCTTATTTTTGGAGTCTTTACGATGTCCCAATTCTTACAAAAATACCCAATTCCAAAAGAGGAGATACCTAATGCCAACTAAGGAAAATAAGACCACAAACGACATTCAAACTCTCAATTCTGTAGATAAATTAATCCATGAACCTGCTCGTTTAAACATAATGGCGCATCTATATGTAATAGAAAGCGCTGATTTTTTATTCATGATGCGCCAAACTGGTTTAACATTTGGAAATCTATCAGCACACATGAGCAAACTTGAAACTGCTGGATACATCGAGATTATAAAGGAATTCATTGGAAAAAAACCACATACTATGTTAAAACTTACTGAAAAAGGCAAACACGCCTTTGATGAATATAGAAAACAAATGAAACAATTTTTTAATGAAATTTAAAGGTCAAATATTGGACAAAAATAATAAAAAATAGATTTTTTAGATTAGATTCAACAACTGCCTAAATATTGGGAATAAATGTGAAAAATGTTCAAAGAGGAACATAAGCAAATTCAGGTTGAAATGTATATTTTTATTTTTCGGCATTGAAACTTCTAATTCTCCCCAGTTGCTACATGCACCTATTTTATCACATGCCCTTGCTTTAATTGTATAAGTTCCCCTTTCATTCCAAGAATGAGATACTTTAAGTTCTGTACCTGATGCATAGGGACCAAAATCCGTCAAGTTTGTACCATCATCCCATAGAATATCATAAAAAATATTGTCAACTTCAGGATCTGTTGATACGATTGTATATTCATATTCTACATCTACACCTCCATTTTTCTGACCAGTTATTGTTGGTATCTTAGGGGGTTCATTGCCTACTCTTATATTGAATAACGACCATTTGCTTTCCTCATCATATACATCTTTTGATTTTGCCGAAATTTCGTAATCATTCTTTGCCATCCAAGCATGACTAATCTTTACTTCTTGTCCAGACTTAAAAGGCCCAAGCCATTTACTATTAGATTCATCTCCCCAATTAACATAGTAAAATAAATCATCTGATTCGTAATCTGTTGAAACAAATGAATACTCACATTCTATACCTATATCTAAAAATTTAGGACCAGAAATAGTTGGTTTTTCTGGTGCTTGATTTCCGATAAAAACCGAATGCCCATCTGACCAATAACTATCATCCCAAATATCCATAGATTTGGCCCTAATAGTAAAATTACCAGAATTATACCATTTATGACTTACTGTAACCTCTTCACCTGATTTAAAAGGTCCAAGCCAACCAGAGTCTGATCCGTCATCCCAATCAATAAATAATTTTATATCATCTTCTTCGGGATCATTGGTTAAAAAGGTAAATTCTAGCTCTTGGTAGGGAATCCCCTCATTTGGACCCGATACTTCTGGTGGATTTTGTTTATTACCACCTGGATATTTGTATAGTTTTAATTCGTCAACTACCCCATTGTAGTACCATGTAGAATTATAGCTGTTTTTCCCTATTTTGTTTCTCCCAAAATCTTGGCTTTCAAAGGGGCAAATCCAATATGTTTGAGAAGTATCAAGTTCATCATCAACAAAAATATCTACAGTTGGTTTTGCTGAAATACCATTGTAAAAAACTTCAACATAATGCCAATCACCATCATTATACTCACCTTCAGTTATGACCATAAATCCACAGCTTAAACGCCACAATCTAACTTCTATTCTGCCATCGAAATTTAATGAAATATGAAATCCTGGATTATAATCACTAGATAGACTCATACCATAAATAACTCCTTTTTCATTTGATGTTGATTTGAACCAAAATGAAAATACTAAATCATCTGTTTTATTAAATCCAAGAATTTCTGAATAATCGTCTAAACTAACATAATCATTAATTCCATCAAAATTTAATGCATAACCGGAATGTCCTGTTACCCAAGAGGCGCTATATATAGTTCCGTCATAATCATGGCCTGAAGAATCATACGCAATATCACCGGTACCTTTGTCAAATTTCCAATAACCAATTAAGTAATCATCATTAAACAAAGGAAAATTTTGTTGTTTCGACCCTTTTAATTGAAAATTAATTTGTCCACTTAAACTTGATGTGAAACATGCGAAAAAAAATAAAATAATAACTCCAAGAACCATTGCCCTTTTCAACATTGTTTTTACCATTTTATTCTTTCCTCCCCTAGAAATTAGGATTATCTACATTTACAAAGGTATAAGATTTATTTAAATCTTATGCATAAATATTCTATTATTTTGAAGATAAATTTAACATTTTACGCATCCATAATAAATTAATAAAAAATTTATCAAAATTAAAATATCTTTTTTTAATACAACGTGAACAATGGTAAAATTAGAGCGCTCTCTTTCACTATGGGAAGTTACATTAATGAGCGTCGGGATTATCCTTGGCGCAGGTATTTATGTAGTCATTGGAAAAGCCGCAGGAATTACAGGTAACAGTATATGGCTTTCTTTTATTTTAGGTGCTCTTGTTGCAACCTTCACAGGACTTAGTTATGCAGAATTGTGCTCCCGTTATCCAAAAGCTGGAGCAGAATATATCTACATTAAACATTCATTTGGAAAAAAATCTGCTTGGTTGGGTGGATGGTTAATTATTGCAGGAAATATAATTGGTGCAGCAACAGTTGCACTGGGTTTTTCATATTATTTTTCAGCTTTATTTGAAACTCCACTTTTATTGACATCAATGATTCTCTTAATATTATGCGGCATTATTTTGATATTAGGAGTTAAAGAAACTGCCTCTGTTACCATTTTATTCACTGTTATTGAAGCAATTGGATTAATAATTATAATTTCAATAGGTCTACCAAGACTAGGTGAGGTTGATTATTTTCAACTTGCAAATGGATTAAAAGGAGTTATCGAAGCAAGTGTTTTGATATTTTTCAGCTACCTTGGTTTTCAAGGAATTACACGCCTAGCTGAAGAAACAAAAAATCCTGAAAAAACCATACCAAAAGCAATTATCCTTTCAATCATCATAACCACGGTTATATATATACTAGTTGGAATTTCTGCAGTAAGTGTAGTACCTTCAAATGAACTTGCTCAACAAGAAGCACCATTAGCAGCTATAGCAGAAAAAGTATTTGGACAACAAAGCTTCTTTCTTCTATCAGGTATTGCGTTATTTTCAACCTTTAACACAGCTTTGATGATGCTTTTAAGTGGATCAAGATTGGTATATGGTATTTCTAAAGAAAAAGCACTACCAAAGATTTTTTCGCATATTTCAAAAAAAACTCTTGCTCCTTCAACTGCTATTATTGCAGTAGTTATTGTGTCAATAATTTTCTTATTCATAGGAGATTTAACATCTATTGCAAATCTAACAAATTTTACAGTTTTTTCAGTTTTTATTTTTGTAAATGCATCGCTTATTTATTTTAGAATAAAAAAACCTGTATCAGAAGGATTTAAAGTGCCTATCAATATCAAAAATATTCCAATTCTTCCAATTCTAGGCATATTAACTTCGTTATTTATGATAGCAAATGTTACATTGAATATTCTATTACTAGGAATTTTATTAATAATTATAGGTCTGATGGTATACCTAATTCTTAATAAGATAACAAAAAAAGATTAAAAAAATGAATTAAAAAAAATTATTATTCTCTTGTGAATAATTCTCTTAAACAAATTTTTAAATAAAAAGCCTCTATACAGCCTATAGGATTAAAGAGGTTAAAAAGAATGTATTGTTCTAAATGTGGGAAGAAAATTAAAGAGGATGCAGAATATTGTAATAAATGTGGAGCTAAACTATCAAAATCAGCTAAAAACAATATAAAAGAATCTGACTATGTTCCTGAAAAAACAGAAAAAAAAATTGAACAAGTTGCAAAGGAATTTGGCGAAGGAATTGAGAGAGTTGGAAAACGTTTAGAAAAGAGGTTTGATAAAACTAGCGAAGGTTTTAATCAATGGTTTGACCAAACATTTGGCATTTTTGGACCTTTAATTTGGGCTTTCTTAGCATTGATTATTCTTAGAATTATTATATGGGGGATGAACAATATTGAAGATGATTATGTGGTTGTTGGAGGAATTGGAGATATATTATATGAAAACCTATTATTGATTTTTGGACTGATGGTAGTTAGTTCATATAGTACATATTTGTTAAGAAAATATAAAAAACAATACAAATGGATTTCACCTGCAATATCAACCGCTGTTTTTGTAATAATTCTTTGGATAATTACAAAAATATTAATTGTCATTGATATAGAGGAGGATATTCCGATTCTAACCTCAATTGCATCATTTATTGAGTCTTATCTAGTAATTATTTTTATTGCTATTATTTTAATTAGTTATGGTTTTATGATTGTTGTTACACCTTTTGAAAAAAAATAAACCGTATAATATTTAAAGAAAATGTAGTTATAAGAATATAATATCAGGGGAGAAAAAAAATGGTGTATTGTTCAAAATGTGGAACTAAAAATGAGGATGATGCAGAGTTTTGTAAAAAATGTGGCGCTTCTTTAACTAGAATAAAAACAAAACATCAAGATGAATGGGATAAACGCTGTGAAGAAGATTGTGCCGGAGGTCACCGCGGATGGGGTATTTTCTGGGGTCTGGTTGTAATACTAATTGGCCTATGGATAATCTTTGAAGTTGTATTGAAAAATTTAGCAGAAGACATTGAAGAATTAGCTTGGGTAAAAACTATTTCATTTCCATTTTGGTGGGTTATCTTTGCAGTAATTGGGATATTAATAATCATAACTGGAATTAGAATGATTATAAAAAACAGATAAAATTAATACATCTTACAATTTTTATCACATTCTGCACAAATCCGTCCATGTTGCCAGGATGATAACTGTGCTCTAGTATCTAACCAAAGAATAGATAAAATTATTGCAACGAAACCAAAAATCAATTCTCCAGTAATTTCAATGACACTAACTGTAATTAAAAAAAAACTCATCACAAATAAACTATTTAAAATCACATGTATAGTTGAATTACGTTTACGAATTATTATTTCAATAAAGCAAAGACTAATTATTCCAAAGGCAAGAAAAATCAAGATATAATAGATATAATTAGAAAACCTTGGAAAAAAGACAATATATAGAGACATAAATATAATAGATACAAAAGCACCTATTGCCAAACTAAAACATCCTGTACAATATATTCTCCCTTGAATACAGATAGTATGATTTTTAAACTGATTACACTTAGGATGATGGCCTTCATATTTTCCCTTTTTCTTATTAACCTGTTCAGAGGGTGAAATTTTATGATTAATATTTATACAAATTCGTCTAGCCCAACCAGGATATTTTGCACATAAGATACCAAGTATGCAACATACAATAAAAGTTAATCCAACAAAAACTCTGATATCAATATTGGTACTCGTTTTAGTATCTCCAAAAAATACTAACAAAATAACTAAGACTGCGGCAAATATTGAAAGTGTGAGATATTGATAGACGTGTTTATTTGATGTCAAACCAGTCTCCAAAATTTTGCAAGAACTCGCTGCCCTGCCATATGACGGTACAACGTTCTTTTTAATTTGTTCCTTGAAAATATCCCTACAATACCTTTTTTATAAGATCCATAAAAATACTTGTAGCATTTCCAAAGCTCATATTGAACTTCATCCCTTGATAGCGTCTCCGTTGGCATCACTGCATGAGCCATATCATAATTTGCATAATTAAAATCATCAATCCAACCATTCTTTTTTGCATTCTCAAAATATGCTGTCCCAGGAAATGGTGTAAGCGCAGTATAAATTGCAAAATCTGGTGAAAGATCTGAAGAAAACTGTCGCAGACTTTCAATAGATTCATGAGTATCTCGTCTTGCACCAATAACAAACATTGCATGTGAAAAAATATCATTTTCATTTAGAATCTTCATCGCAGAATATGCATCCTTGTTTTTTGTTCCTTTTTTAAACTCATTTAATGTTTCAGTAGAATTGTTTTCAACCCCACACATAATCCAATAAGTCCCAACCTCTCTAAGTTTTTTAACAATCTCAGGGTTTTTCGAAACATCATCTGTTCTAGCCTGTAGAAAAAGCATGACATCCTCTTTACACCTTCGCTTTTTTAATTCATTGTATAACTGCTTTCCTCTACCAGCAATATTAATATGATCATCAGTGAACCATAAAAAAATACCACCAAAATTTTCATTTAAATATTCAATTTCATCAACGATTCTTTTAATAGATTTCGTTCTCCATATCCCACCCCAATGATTCCACTGAGTACAAAATGTACATCGATATTCACAACCTCTGCCCCCTTCTAACATCATGTATCGTGTGTTTCTCCCAGCCATCATTGTAAAATGATATTGTTTTATGTGTTCCTCTATAAGATGATAAGCTGGGTATGGGAGAGTGTCTAGATTTTTTATAAGAGGACGAGGGGGGTTATGGATGTTTTTTTCTTTATGTTTAAAAGATACACCTTTTACTTTTTTAGGTTTTTCTTCTTTGTTTAAAATTTTTATAAGCTCAACAATGGTATGCTCTCCTTCACCTCGGACTATAAAATCGATTTCTGGAAAATCATTTAGTGATTCATCTGGAACAAATGAAAAATGTATTCCACCAACAACGGTTATTATTTCTTGATTTATTTTTTTTGAAATTTCGCAGGTTCTAGCACATGAATAGGCATTACATGTAAAACCTGACGTCAAAACCATTGATGGATATGATTTTTCAATGTAATTTTCTAGATCCTTCCAACCTAATCTTTTTGCCTGACAATCTAAAACTTCGATTTCTAAATTTGGTATTTCACGTTCAATAAAAGCTGCTAGAATAAGTAAAGAAGTAGGTGGTGGAAGGTATTCACCCATTACAAACCAGTAATTTCTAGGAGGTTCGACTAATAATATTTTTTTAACCTTCATCTATCCCCGCATCTAGGGATAACAGTGATTAGATTAAATAGGTTATCGAAAAATAATTTATTTTTTAAAGAAATTTTTTACACCAAATTTAATGATTTTTAAAACCTCATTATATTTAATTTCGCCTGTAACAAGAGTATTTACTATTTTATTTCCAATTATACATTCTGATCCAAACCAAAATGAAATATTTGGAAAAAGATGAAAGAAATATTCATAGATTTTTGCCCATTTTTGAATATCTGATAATTCTGAATTTATATCTTGATTATAGTTTTGTGCTAAATTATAATCTTTAGTGTTAAAATATTTGATAATATTTTTAGATGCAATTTCACTGCTGATTAGAGAATAATATATCCCTTCTCCAGTAAAAGGATCAGCTAATCCTGCTGCATCACCAACCAGCAAGATGTTATCCTTTGCAATAGGTTTGCTAAAATCTCTTATAGGTATAAGTGCATAATGTGGTTTAATTTTTTTATCAAGTCCCCAGAATTCAATAAATTCTATCCACATCTTTTTTATGCTAAATGGAGCAAGATAAATCGAGGTAAAAACACCAGCAGTTATTTTTTTTGATTTTGGAAAAATATATCCAACAAAACCAGGATAATTATTTATTATCTGACACATTGAAAACTCATCAAAATATTTTCTAAATCTATCTCCCATAGGACCTTCCCAGGATGAAGACATCGAAAATCGTTCAAATGGATTAATATCAATCTGATTGTTTAAACTTAATTTATTTCCCCATGCACCAACTAAAATATCAAAATTTATTAAATACTCCTTGCTTTTTGTTTTATAAATTAAAGTTTTTTCTTTTTGATTAATTTTCTTAATAGAAACATTATCAAAAAAATATATATTTTTATTATCAACTGCCATATTAACAAGAAAACTATCAAGTTCTGAACGATAAGTCATGTAGATTAAGTCCTCTTCCGACTCTCTACAAATGAACTTTTTATTTCTTATATACAATATTTTTCTTATCTTTTTTTCAACAATTTTTTCAATATTTTTATTTTCAGAATATAAAATATCATATGCTTTTTTTGAAAGTCCACCAGCACAGCTCTTATATCTTGGAAAAATTTCTTTCTCTAAAAGTAATACACTTATTCCCTGATTTTTTAGCTTAAAAGCCAAATAAGCTCCTGCTGGTCCCGCTCCAATAATAATTACATTATAATTATTCATGAAAAATAAAGGCGAACATTATTCTTTTAAGGAACCAACTACCTTTTTTGCAAGAAACTCTCTGATTTCTTTTGGTTCTGTTGAATCAATACCAAAATACTCAGGAAACAACTTTGTTGTCGTCAACATCTCGGTGGTTCCATGCTTTTTAGAATGTATTAGTTTCAATTCTTCAAGTGCATCTACATGATCATAAACCTTTGGGCCAATCATCCTTCTAAGATTGGATTGTTTAACCGGCTGATGAAAAGCAATTAATGACAAAGTCTTTAAAAGATAACTATTAATTTCAGGTTTTGCTACCATAACTGATTGATCAAAATATCTTTTTTTTACCTGCATCGTGTACTTGTCACCTGCTTTTATAACCTCAATCGAAGTATCCTTTTTCCGATCAACGTTATAGATTTGAACTAGATTCTCCAAAGCACTGACAACCTTTTTCCTGGATAAATTAGTTGCTTGCTGAATTTCTGATATACTAATTGGTTTACCAGCAGAAAATAACACGGATTCAACAAGTCGTTCTTCTCCAACACCCATTATAATCCCCATTATGTATAACCAATGGTTTTAATATAGATTTCTCCATATGGAAATCTTCTTTGGTATATATGAATTTTATTTTCATATGCAAGAAATAAGATAGAAAGAAAGGTTTTTATCATATCCTCAGGGTCAGATTTTTTACAAATATTCCCTAAACTCATAGGATTTTTTGGATATTTACAGATTTTTTGCCATACCAATGCAATATCCTCTTCAAGGTAATCTTCATGGGCAGTGCCTTTCATTTTTTTATGAGCATACTCAGCAAGTCGTTGTTTTTCTTCATTTCGTAATTTTTCTGTAAGCTGAAATTCTTCTACTTCTTTACGCGCATGATCAAAAGCATCTAGAAGTTCAATCAGGGTAATTTTTCTTTTTGAATCCCGACGAATAGGTTCTTCAATTGGAGGCTTCGGATTTTTCATAAGAAGATTAGTGTAAGAATAGTTATCATCGCTTTCAAACCATGCACCTGTTGGTATATCGCCCCATCCGAAATCTGTTTCCTCTAGCTCTTCTTTTGTCTCCATATTTATTACAAGATTATCACTTTGCATACGAAGCACTTTCCAAGCCATGTATATTATCCTTCCAGCAGTCATTAAATCGATTTTTTCCTCTTTTGCTCTTTTTATATACATGGATGAAAATTTTACCAGATCTATATCCCAAGGATTAAGATGTTGATTAATTACTAAATCAAAGGCAAGATGAACAGAGCGATCAAAAGGATTTGCCTTAGAAAGATGGCCTTCTTCACCTGCACTTTTGAACATTTCAAGATATCGATTAATTCTTGACATGTCGTTATTTTCATCTATTAAAGATTTGTGAAACAACAGATGATTGATTACCTCTTCGTTGATTTCTATGAAGAAACCCCTCCTTTTATAATTATTTCACCTTTAGGACCAACTGACTCTGGGTCTATATTCCCTATCATTTGAGATATACCAGAATCATGCATGGTTACACCATAGACGTGATTTGCTTCCTTTAATACAATTTTTCTTAATGAAACATTAATAAATTGAGAGTGCTGGGCATTATCTTTTATCATTCGAGATACGGTTTCAGCATTAATACCATCAAGAAACATATCAACTTCATCAAGAACATAAAAAGGACTTGGATCATATTGTTGAATTGCAAAGATAAATGCAAGGGATGCAATACTTTTCTCCCCTCCTGAAAGAGCATTTAAATGCAGTATCTTTTTTCCATGTGGACGTGCTTTTATTGTAAGACCTGATTCAAAAAGTTCTTCTTCATTTTCAAGAAGTAACTCAGCCTCCCCGTTATCTGATAGCTTTCCATATATTAATTTAAAATTCTTATTTATTTCATCAAAAACTTCAAAGAACCGCTCCTTCTTCTTACTTGTAACTTCCTTTACAAGTTTTATGAGGTTTTTCTCCTGATCCTTTAAATGAGATACATCTTCATCAAATTTCTTTTTCCGCTCTGTTTGATGTTCATATTCTTCTAAAGCACGCATATTTACAGGCTCCAATTCTAACATATTTTCTTCAACAACTCGCATTGACTCCTTTAAAGATTCAATATTAGGAAGTTTCTTATCTGTAATTTCAACCTTATACAAAGCAATCTCTTGATTTATTTCTTTAATCGTGTCTTCAAGTGTGGGTAATCGATATTTTGATCTTGAGATTAGGTCAAGATAAGATTCTGCGCGCGTGTTAATCTTATCAAGCTCATTTTCAATGCCCACTGTTTTTTTATAAATTTCATCTCTCTTAATTGTAAAATCCTTTACTTTTCCGGTCATTTGTTCTTCAACAGCCATTAGTGCCTTGAGTTCGTCTTTATGATGTGCTCTTGATTCCTTTAGTCCTTCTTGTGACGATTTTAATTCTTCAATTTCAGAGTTAAGGGCTTCAATTTTCTTAGAGATGTCTTCCTTTTTTTCAACAACTAATTCTATCTTTTTTTCTAATGTTTCTTGTTCAGATTGTAATTTCAATAAATTCTCCCTAAGTTCAGAAACTACCTTTTCAAGTATTCTTATTTCATTTGTAAATTCTTTTTTAGATGTTTTTAAAAGATATTTTCCTTTTTCTTCTTTTTGAGAATTTAATTCCTCTAATCTTGTTTCATATACCTGTATAGTAGCAACAAGGGTGTTTTTTTGAGAAAGTAATTCTTCCTTTTCTTTAATCTTTAAATCCAGATCCTTAGTTATAACGTCAATTTTTCCTAAAAATTCTTTTTTTCGAACATCCAAATCTTGAATCTGTATATTTTGTCCGCCCTCTACTTTTAAGGAACCTAAACTAGTTTCAAGTTCTGAAATTTCTTTTTTTACAGTAGCAAGTTCTTCAGAAAAGAAATCTTGACTTTTAATTGCAGTGTGTAATTGTCGATTTAATTCATCTAATTTATTTCGATCGGTAGAACCAAATGTCAAACGATTTTTTGGCAAACTACCACCAATCATTGCACCACCTGCTTCTATTAAATTACCTTTCATATCAACTAGTCGAACACCGCCCATAAGGCGACGAGCATCAGTTAAAGTTTCAACGATTACTGTGTCACCAAAAACATACCAAAAAGCACCTTTATACTCGTCATTGAATTTGACAAGGTCAAATGCAAAACCATGGGATCTTTCGTCTTTAACTGCCATTAATGCTTTTGCACGTGGCTTGCCAACCACTATCTTATTTAATGGTAAGAATGTAGCTCTTCCAAGTTTTTTATTTGATAATAATTTAATTGCATCAGCTGCAGCAGTATCATTTTCAACAACAATAGATTGCATCCGAACACCTGCAGCAATTTCTAGTGAAGTTTTATATTTTTTATCAACATCGGCCAACTCTGCAACAGTTCCACAAATACCATTTAATTCTCCAGAATCACGAGCTTTAAGGACTGCATTTACCGCTTGATTATATTGTCCATGTAACGATTCCAGTGCATCATACTCAGCTTGAAGTTTTGATTGTTCCCGTTGAAGTTTAAGAATAGTTTTTTCCAAATCTGTTAACTTCTCAGTTAATTCTGATTGTTTTTTCCTCTTTTCAAAAAGTTGTTTTTCCAATTTGTTTATATTTTTATTACTTTCTTGAGCGTCTTTTTTAATCTCAGTTGACTGCCAATCAATATCTTTTAATTCAAACTCGTATGTAGATTTTGTCTCCTGCATTTCGGCTATTTGTAATCTCAAAGATTCAATACTTTCATCGAGCCGATCTCTTTTTAATTTCAATTCATGGATTTCACTTTGTTTTTCGTTGTACTCTTCACGCATTCTTACAAGTTCCCTTGTCAAATCCATAGATACGTCGTCAGAATTAGCAATTTCATCTTTTAAAATAGAGAGCTTTTGCTCTTTCTCATCTAACTTGCCCTGTAATTCCTTTTTTTGTTTATCAATTTCATTTTGCTGAGTTTGAAATTCTTCAAGTTCTTTAGTTATTTTCTCAAGGTTTGATTCAAGCACTTTTTTCTCATTCTTAGCTTCTTTAACTTCGTCATTTAGATAATTAATCTTCTCTTCTAGTTTAATGTCTTCTGTTCGTAAGTTGTCTATCTCTGATTCAATTTCTTTAGCTTCATCTCCACCTACATCACTAATTTTTTTTTCTACTCCCTCTAGTTCCTTAATAAATGAATCGTATTGATTTTTTAAATCTACTTTATTTTTCTCAATAGTTTGTTTTTCCTTTTCATAGGATTCAATTTGTCGATTAACCTCAGATATTTGTTGCTCTATCTCCTGTTTTTTCTTGTAGGCAATCTTTGCCTTTGTTTCATATAATTTATCTTTTAATTCTTTATATCTATATGCAGCATCTCTATCTTTTTTTAATTGTCGTGTTTGACTAGTAATTTCATTTAAAATTATCTTAATTCTCTCTAGGTTTCTTTCAACATCTGAACGTTCTTTCTCTGCTTTTTTAATGTCTTCATCAAATGTACTTATCCCTGCAACATCGTCAATAATTTTCCTACGTTCAATTGAACCCATCTTTACAAGACTGGTTACATCCCCTTGTTTAATTATGTTATATCCATCACCAGATATGCGTGCATGGGTAAGAACATCAACAAATTCTGAAAAAGATGCACTACGATTATTGATGTAGAAATAACTGTAATAATTATCAGGGTCATTTTTTAAAGGAGCTCTTTTAATCATCCGAGTAAGAATCACTTCATCATGTTCAACAGGCATTTTTCGAGAAGAATTATCAAACACCAACGAAACCTTACAAAATTTTGCTGGATTTTTACGTTTTTTACCACCATTAAAGATTAGATCTGTGAGTCTTCCAGCACGCATGACCTTTGAACTTTTTGGTCCTAACACAAAAAGAATAGCGTCTACGATGTTGCTTTTACCAGCGCCATTAGGTCCAGTTACAGCTGTAAATCCTGGAAAAAAGGGCACAGTTAGTTTTTTACCAAATGATTTAAAATTTTCCATCTGAACTTCTTTGAGGTACAGTTCCATCCCTTCCAATTTTTGAAATTTTTTTTCTGCTAGTACTATAGCAGAAGTTACATCCCATAAAAAGGAAACAAAAAACAATATAAAAAATTTTGTAGATTAATAACGGCTATTTGGACTAAATTCCGATTTTAATCGTTAAAAATTATTTTAGTCAAAATAATCGATTTACTGATATCCACCAATCTTTAGGCTTGGATCTCCTAATAAAACCCATTGTTGAACCATTTTTACATCCATTTTATCTCCATTACCAAGAAATCGATGCAAATAACCAGTTAATGTTTCTCCATGGTTTTCACCAAGGATATCATAGTTTTCTTCGCCATAAAGTTGTAAAAAACGCAATTCAAGCCAACCGTCAAGTAATTCCAAGTAATCAGCGATTGAATTGTTGTCCGAATCATCTTCTCCATGTGTTCCAAGTCCAGTATTTGCGATAGTAGCAATTGCTCCTACACCTTTTTTGCTAGTAAGTTCCCAAGCCCAGCAATTTGGAACCCACTCTTTCATCCAAAAATCTCCATATGGTTCCTTAGTTCTGAAATAACCGAGAAATCCATTTTCTATAATTCCTTTTATTAGATTTATCAGTGTCACATTGAATTGAGCGTTATGACATCCACCAACGACTACTACGGGATATTTTCCGTAGTTTAGTAAAAAATTCATATCTCGGCAGTAATATCCAGTTGTCCATTTTGTGCCATCTGGCGGAAAATGTGTTGCCCAATTTTGAGGATTACCATGTCCACAAAAATAAGCAAACCCCGCTCCTTTATTCATAGCTTTGTTTATTTTTCTTCCATTTATATTTCCTTCTGAAGAATAGATTCTAACTGGGTTAAAATCTGGCATAAACTCAATTGCTTGCTCAGTTATAAGTTCCCCTTCATTGAAATGGTTAGTATCGTTGTATGAATCACCTGCAACAAGAATCAAGTTATTAAACCATTTATCATTGCATTTTTCCTTTTCATAATTTATAATCTTATTAACAATAATTTTCACTTCATTGATATTTCTACAAGGAAGACGACCAACATACACATCTGGATACAAATCCATTTCCTCCTTGAAAGTTTCATTCCAAACTGAAAAAACATCATCAAAATTTGAATCCCAACTCGAAAATTCTCCTTTATAATTATAGATATCTGAATAATATATATCTGAGATAAATGAAGGTTCTGGATACTCTTGTTCTTCAGGTGGTACAACATGGCTATATCTTACTGGTGTATTCCATGAAAATGCCTGTCCTTTCATTCCTCCAACAAGCAAAACATAGGTAATGCCCCAATATTCAATAGCGTTTTTTATAAAATATTTTATTTTCTCCTGCTCATCCCTTCCATACCAGTACATCCTCTTATAAACTTCCTCAAGATCAACTAGTTGGGTTTTTACCCCCATTTTGTTTTTATGAGATACAAGAGAGTTAAGATGTTTTTTGAAAGTTTTAGGAGCGATTATTAAAAGATCATACACGTCGTTTTCCTCCAGAATAGGATCAATGGGTTCTTCATAAGTAATTGTTATATTGATGTTTTGGATAAACTGAAGCTGATTTTTGACAGGAAAATATCTTACAGGATACACTCTAATTACTAAAAATGTAACATGTTCACTAAGTGACAAACCCCCTGCTGTATGATAAGACATCCAATCATTTGGATAAGGATCTTGATTTTCGTTTTCGTTTACTGGAATTTTTTTTGCCGATGTTTCCAACGTTTTATCATATGTTGGATAAGACGCTAAGGCAATTTTTTTTGTCAAATTAAAAATTATTGGTTCAGTATGTTCATAGTTGATACTTATGATATCTGTTCCAAATATAAATTCTAAAACCGTGATATTTACAGGCAATATTGGCTTATTTGGAATCATCATATTTAAGTCTGATTCATTTAAATATACCCAAATATTTTTATCATCAGTAACGACTGTTGGATCTGAGAAAAAAAACTCTAATGTTATACAATTTGTATCTGAAGTTGATGAAGGATTTATATTAAAATTAGATTGTGTTAATCCGATAATATTTACCCCTAATACGGAAGCATAGTTTGATAAAATAAAAATCATAAGAATTGATAGTGCAATGGCATATTTTAGATGATGTTTTTTCATATTGCCCCTTATGTTAATATATATTATAATGTATTTAAATAATTTCTTAAAGTATATTGAAACTGATTCTTATTCCTCAAAAAACATAGATATTTGCTTTAAGAGTTCGTATTTATAAATAGTTATATTTAACATATAACCAAGATATTAATATTTAGCCATAGTTTTTTCTTCTTTAATAGTCCATGATCTTTCACAAACATACAAATTTACGCCAACATGTTTCAAACAAACATCTTGAACAACAGCAGGATCACTAGGTGCATATTTTTTGGAGCAAAGTTCTACAGTATAGGCAATAATATCTCTTGTTCCATATAACCAATCTTCAGATGTTCCAAGAGTTCCACCATATCTTGGAATTTTATATTCTCCTCCTTTATATAAAAAATATTTGTTTATGTTTGAGATATTCTCACCAATTGATATATAAAGATCTTCATCTGGAGTATGTCTACTTGTATACATCCAAGGATAAAATAAGATTTCGCCATATGAATGATATGATAATGAGATGCACATATTGTTTTTTTCTACAAAATTCTTAACCGCAATAGTTTCATTTTCAGAAAAGGGTCTCTCACCTCGGTAGTTATAACTTGAATCTAAAATATTTATGAATAAATGATAGCTTAATGGAAAAATATAGTATAAATACCATTTATATCCATAGTTTCTATTTAAATTCACACCATAAGATGTTATCTCTTTGCTTAGTCCAAAAGAACCATAATTTGGTGCACGATTCTTTCTAGTATTAGCTTCGACCCCATCAGGATTTACCATAGGTAATAAAAATATCTGTGTGTTGTTAATTACTTCCCTAACACGATCTTCAGATGGATCTTCATCGATTAAACCATCATCATCGTTATCAAATCCATCTATGTAATCCTCGTTTATTAACCCATCTTGATCATCATCAGTGTTTTCCTTATAATAATTTTCAACAATATAATTAATAAAATAAATTAATATCTCAAATGATGGTTTTTCATTTCCATGATGCGCACCCATCAGAAGAACACCAGGTTCTTTTTCATTGACATCGACATTGTCTGATAGCTTTACAAGCCAGATGTCCCTTTGTTCATAAGTTTTACCAATCGATTCTAAGGACATAATATCAGAATTGTTTTCCGATAAACTTTGAAATAAATTCGTCATTTCTTGATAGGTAAAATAGTGATATGATATACTTTTAGGATCATTTTTTGAAACGTTAGTTAGAGATGCACCTGGTAAGGAATTAATAGTGCTCGTCATAAATAAAAGAATCACAAAATAAATCGAAAATTTGAGTTTTGTATCCAATATATTTAACACATTTACCCCTGTAGATAATAAAATAATATTACGCTTTTGTATATAAATATTTATTGTAAAATTAATTAATATGTTAAGGTTATCTTTATTAACTACAATAATATTACAGACTTCAACAAGGGGGTCAAAATTTCTTTTTGAAAGGATTTTGCATAGTTTCCTTTCCTCCCTAAATTGACCCCTTGTTATTTTCCTCGTTTACATCTCATATTTCAAATATTCTAAAAAATAATTTGGTTTTAATTTATTTACATACCAGTTTTTTTATTTTATATTTGTTATAAATATTGAAATTTGGTATTGGTTTTATAAACAATATTATGTTTTTATTTCATAGATTTTAGGTGATGTGTAATGGTTTATTGTAAGAAATGTGGAGCTGAATTATCGGAAGATGCAAATTATTGCTCAGCCTGTGGGATACCAATAAAAGAAGTGAAAACAGAAGAATTTGTTGTTTCATCTGATGATCTTATAAAAACTGTTAAAAAGTTGATTCATGAGGGAAATGTTAGAAGAATTATAATAAACGATGAAAAAGGAAAAATGCTACTAGATATTCCTGTTACAATTGGAGTTGTTGGGGCAATTATTGTTCCTTGGCTTGCAGCTCTTGGAGTTATTGGTGCAATTGCAACAAATTGTACGATAGTTGTTGAACGAAGAAAATAATTATTGAAACTAGATTTCTTAGTCTAATCATTAAAACAAATGATGTTATGGTTAGGTTTTCATTTTGACGTTTTATCACAAAATAATTTTATATAATAAATTACAAAAATATTATTTAAAGAGAGATTGGAAGATGAATTTTAAACTAGCGAATGCGAGAAAAAAGGTAATCTTAAACAGAGAATTATTTGGATTAAAAAACATATTTGATTTTATTCTTTTTTCTACTGGGATAATTTTACTTTTAAAAATCGAATGTATGACGACCTATAATACCACAATACCCTGTAGAGGGTAATATTGTCGGTAGATTTGATGTTGGTTTTAATAGACATTATCACTGTTTATGGTAGATGATGAAAATAAAAATAATGAAATTTAATTGGCATGAATAATATGATAAGAAATTGTTTTAAATGTGGTAAAAAAATTGGTTTTTTTACTAATTGGATTGAACTCAGAGATGGAAGATTAATTTGCTTTTCATGTTATGCAAGATTATCGAGAAAGATAGATTAAGGACTTTTGTAATAGATTCGTTTTTAATAATATTTTTTCTTTTTGACATTTTTTCAGAATAATTTTATATACAATAATTCTAATAGTTTGTTATAATGGTTAGAGGAGAAATAATCTTATGAAATTTATTAAAGAATTATTTAAAATATTCAATTTCGATGAAAATGAGGATTATTCAGAAATTGATTTATGGAATGATTATACATTTTGAAATTCTTATTCCAATAAGTTTTTTAGGATTTTTTTAAGGAGAAAATTAGTTAGCGTTTAAACAAATATATCACATAATAATTTTTTTACATATATTTTATATGTAATAGTCTAATTCATTTTTTATAATTAAAGGAAGGAAAAATGGATATAGAAACTATTAAAAATTTTTTAGATAAGGAAAACAAAATCGGATTTTTTGGAGCTACTGTACAAAAGGATAAATGGGGATATAAAAAGTATAAAAAAATAAAAGAAGCAGGTTTCAAAGTTTATCCAATAAATCCAAAATATGACAATATTGATGGTGATAAATGTTATCCTAATTTGAATTCACTTATAGACTTCTTGCATGAAAAACCAGATTTTGTTTTAACAATAATCCCACCAAAAGTTACCGAAAAAATTGTTGAACAGTGTAAAATATTAGGAATTGACAAAATATGGATGCAGCCGGGATCCGAGTCAAAGAAAGCAATTAAGTTCTGTGAACAAAATGGAATTAAAGTTGTGCATGGTATTTGCATTGTTGTTGATGCACTTAACAAATTATAAAAAAGTTGTCACATAAAAATCTAAAAAAGGATTAATTTAGGATTTTAGAAAGGATAAAATTATTCGGTTTAAGTTCAGAATACAATAATTTTATTGATAAAAGGAGATTGAAATTAATTGTCAAATTTAAATTTATATAGAATTGAAAAAGATCAAATACGAAGTAATTTAAGTAAATATACAAGAAAAGCATTCAATATGCTTCCTAAAATAAAAAATCCTCGTATCTTAGATGTTGGATGTGGAACTGGAGTTCCAACAATAGAATTAGCAAAATTATCAAATGGGCATGTAATTGGGATAGATATAAATCTGACATCGTTGAATTTACTCAGAAGAAAAATAAAGGAAATGGGATTGATTAGTAGAGTAAGCATAATCAAGGATTCAATATTGACTATAAATTTCCCTAAAGAAAGCTTTGATATTATTTGGACAGAAGGTTCAATATTTTTACTTGGCTTTGAAAATAGTATAAAAAATTTGAATCGATTTCTAAAACCTAAAGGATTTTTAGTAATTCATGATGAAAACAAAGATAAAAACAAAAAACTTGAGTTAACAAAAAAGTATGGCTATAGAATTATTGATCAATTTGATTTATCTAATGATCTTTGGTGGTTTGAATATTATACTCCTTTAGAACAGCTTGTTCAAGAATTTAGCCATAAGTATCCTGACGATTCGGAGCTTTTTAATGAGCTTAATAAAGACCAGATCGAAATTGATAAATGCAAGTCAAATTCTACAGTAGTTAGTTCATTTTTTGTAATATTGCAAAGGGTATAAATGATCTAATAAAAAATACAATGATCTTCTAGTATATCAATAAAAGAAAATATAATCACACTATGTAATGGTAAAAAATTTTGACGTAGTCAATCTGTTGGATTATACTACATTATCATTTTTAATTAAAGACTTGTATGTATTTTCTAATATGACTTGATTGTAGGTATATCTCTGTAAGTTCAGTTGCAGTTTTTTTATCAATTCCTTTATCTATTAACTCTTTTTTAAAGACTTTTCCTGCTCTATTTGCTCTACTTTTAAATCGAAGCAAAGTTCCACTGAGTCTAAAAATTAATAATGGCATAGAGGGAAGCATTATGCCAAATAATTTAATTGGATTTACTTCCCCCTCATCTTCTATGTTTGTATTCATTTATTATACCAGCATTGCTTAGATTTTTTTAGTCATGCTCATGATGCTTTCCGAATTTACCCATCATATTTCCAAGATTCAACGTTGATAAATACTGGGTTGTGAGCTCATAAGCTTGCTCATCTGTCATCCCTGCTTTTTTCAGCTCTTTATAAAATGTTGCAGCTGCTTCTGCGTATTGTTTTGCACTGGCAGGGCTGTACAACAGGCTACTTAATTCTTTCAAAAGACCAGGTATCTTTTCAGATACCACGTCTAATATTTCTTTTATTTTCTCAGGATCGGGCATTCCTTCGTGATGTTTATTCATATTTTTTCATACCTCCAATATTTTAATTCTAAAATAAGTTATTCTGGTCATTTTATATATTGAAACCGAGCATTTGTGACCATTTTTTGATCACTTTATCTGTTAGAGTATAAACATATAGTTTTTTTTTCATCTGTTTTTGCACAATACTTTTTTCTTCTAGTTCTTTTAACCGTTCTCTAATTATTCTTCTTGAAGCAGTACCTCTTTTGCTTCTTACAAGCTCTGTTATCTCTGATATATTTTGATCTTGTCTATCAAGTAATACTCTTACTATTTCCCTGCTTATCTGATCTTTTAACTCCGGCAGAATCATATCTGGTGTTAGACCGCCGTGTTCAAGGGCTAAATTAGTAATTCTTAAATAATTCCGGGTTGTCCTACTTACTTCTCTTAAAGGTTTAATCATTTCAGATAGTATTTTTTCTAGTTCATTGATTCTTTTATTTAGTTCTTTGACTTCTTTTTCTAGATTTTTGGCCACAATAACTTTAATAATGTATCTGATTAAAAACACTTGTCAAAATAATAAAAGTGCATAGTATAAATTATCGATTCATTTTCACCGCTAAATAGGAGCCTGGAGTGATCTTGGAAATATATCATTTTTCTCTGGTAAAATTAGTTATCCTAATTTAGGTGGACGTGAATATAATTGAAATTTTAAATCGCTTTTAATCCCATGTATATCAGTAATGATATTTTAGAATAATTTGCAAGGTTAAGGATTTAGTTAGTTGTTTTGAACTATTATTATTTGTATTTTCTGGTGTAAATTTAAAATGGAAGATTAAACCATAGATGTTTTATTGTTCTTTAAAACTAAAACAAAATCCTTTATGAACACAAATTGTCCCACCATATTTAGAACAATTCCACTTTATTTTTTCATTTTTAAGAAATTCTTTTTTTCCCAAATTTTGAATATTCTCAAGATTTTCAATAATGCTCATATTTGGTTTGATATCTTTAATCAAGGCAATTCATTTTTTCACAAGAGATTTTGTTACATTCAAAACAAAAAAATAAATTATTCTTACTTAACTAAATACAGTTCTTGATTCTGCAATTCATACGAATAAATTATTTGTTTTCATTGCTTCCTATACATCCAGAGCATTTCTTTTTTTCCAGAAGGTATGCCAAGCAAATTCCACAATTCATTCCACAGGACGCTATTAATTCTTTTTTCATTAAATTCGCTCATTAATACATTTCTACCTGCGTATTTATTTTTTAAAATTCAAGATTACAAGAAAAATTTTTCCGATTTTTCTTGATATATTAAATGTGCAGTTTAAATCTATTAACTTTTTATATAAGAATTTAAATGCCGTTTTGGTGAAAAAATGAAGTATGTTATCATTTATTGGTCACGATATGGGCACAATAAAAAAATAGTCAATTATCTTGCTGAAAAACTAAAGGAGAAAAAAGCAGAAACACAGATTTTAACAACCGATGAAGCAGATCCTGCTGCTTTGCCTGAGGCAGATTTATATATATTCTCTGCTGCAGCAGAAGCATTTAATCTCCAACGAAATATGAAGCAGTTTATGAAAAATCTCGAAGAAATGAACGGTAAGAAATACGCAATTATTAATACTCATGGAATGGATAAGAACAGGCTTTATAAGATGGAGAAATTGCTATCAAAAAAGAATATGGTTAAGGTAGAGGGTGTTGACTTTAAGGTTGGAACGAATATTAAATCAGGAAATGCTTTGTTGGAAGGCTGGGAAGCTAAACTTGATGAATTCGCAGGAAAACTATAAGATTCTATTATTCAATTCAGATTTCTGATAAAAATAAATAATTGATGAAAATATGGTTGATAATTTACTTGAAAAGCTTGTGGACAAATCAATATCAAAAGAACAACTTTTAGAAAAAGTTAAACAGGATTTTAAATTAATTCCTGAAATAATAAATGGTATGAATTCTTCAAAAGCGGCTATTAGATATGGTTGTGGAAATGTTTTAATGGACTTAAGTGAAGAAAAACCAAAAAATTTATATCCATATTTTAATTTTTTCGTAAAAACATTAGATAGTAAACATCGAATTCTCACATGGCAAGCAATGGCTATTATCGCTAATCTTACTAGTGTTGATACAGAAGGAAAATTTGACTTAATTTTTGAAAAATATTACAAATTTATAAATGATGAATATATGGTGACAGTAGCAAACCTAGTAGGTCATTCAGGTAAAATTGCATGTTCTAAACCAAACCTCATTCCAAAAATTACAGAAAATCTACTTAAAGTAGAAAACTTGAAAACAACACCGCACCTTACAGATGAATGTAAAAGAGTGATTGCTGAAAAGGCAATTAATTCTTTTGATATGTATTTTGGCAGGATTGAGAATAAAGAAAAGGTTTTTTCATTTGTTAAGAAACATGTTGACAGTTCCAGAAAAACATTAAAGATTAAAGCCGAGAAATTCCTAAAAAAATGGAATAATTAAAATCTTATTAAACAATATAGGTTGTTAACTTTAATTTAATTGAAATATATTAGATAAACTATGTGTCTACTAATAATGGTTCAGTACATTTTCTAGATGATTTTTTACTAGAAAACAACAATTTTAATTATATAGATTTTATATCAATGTAATATATATTAATATTAACAATAGTTAAATTTATATTGTAAATATTATTATAGTAAATAAAAAACAAATAATGGGGAGAATAACTTGAAGAAAAAAATAATCGGGACTTTTTTAGGAATTAGTATAATAATCGCTACAATTTTACCTGTAACAGGACGACAAAATGAATTTCAATTCGAAAATTTAGAAGATAACGGAGATTATATTCTTGGGGATTATCCTCTTCCACCGCCAATATCAGTTGATATGGTGCTTGAAGAATCTATTTGTCGTAGGATGTCGGTTAGATCATTTACAACTGAAGAGGTAACAGATGAAGAATTGTCGACGATTCTCTGGGCAGCATATGGTTATACGGAAAATGGTAGTCGAACGATTTACAATCATGATGAAACATACTCTACTATAATTTATATCATTAGGAGTGATGCAACATATAAATATGATCCCGAAAATCATTCTTTATCATTATATAAGAATGGTAATTATTTACATCTAGGGCAATATAACTCTCCAATAAAATTTGGTTTAGTCTGGGATACTGATATCACATCTGATGAAATGAGAGGAATGGCAGAAGTTGGAATGATAGGACAGAACATTTATTTTGATGCAAACGCTCTAGATTTAGGGACAGTAACAACAGGGATGTACGTTGAGGATCTTTATGAACTAGGAATTCCCCCTAATGAAAAACCTGCAATAATTATGCCTTTAGGTCATCCATCAAGCGCTTATGATTTCACATACGATCCACTTCCAGAATCAAACCTACCTAGTATTTTGAATAATTCTAATAGTCTTGAGGATGCAATAAATAACAGACTCATTGTAAGTAACTGGGATAACCTTCCTTTATCCTTATTTGAACAATCTCAATTAATTTGGAGCTCCTACGGATATTCATATTTATATGATAATATTAATAATAAAAGACATCGTACTCTTCCTAGCGCAATTGGTATATATCCTTTCAAGATTTTCGCCGCAAATCACAGTGGTGTATATCAGTATTCATTTAATACCCATTCTATTACTGAAAAAGTTCAAGGCGATAAACGAGAAGAAATCAAAGATTGTCTAGAGTCTAATAACATTACAATTAATTCCGCATCTTGGATCATTGTTCCATTTTTAGATACTAATGTGGGAGGTTCGCAATATCAACATTTTTGGTATTATGAAGTTGGTGCAATAACGCATAATATCCTCCTTGAAGCATCTGCTTTGGAGCTTAGTGCAAATGTCATTTATAATATTTCAGATGGGAATGGATTGCGTTCTGCAATGGGAATATCTTCACAAACAAACCTTGTTCCTTTGGCTGTTATTCCTACTGGAAATACAAATCTTAGCAACCCGCCCGAAATTCCAAATATTTCAGGTCCTATTAATGGTGAAATAGGCAGAGTTTATTTTTATTCAACCTCCACAAACGATCCTGATGATGATCAAGTCTTCTATATGTTTGATTGGGGTGACGGTGAAGTTTCAGGTTGGATAGGCCCATATAGTTCTGGAGATGATGCATCTGCTGGTCATAAATGGGCCGCTGAAGGTAACTACGAGATTAAGGTTAAGGCAAAAGACGATCATGGAGCACAAAGTGACTGGTCAGATCCTATTATTATTTATATTTTTAAAGAATTATTAGAAGTAAAATTAATATCAGGTGGATTATTCAAACTTAAATCAACAATAAAAAACAATGGTTTTTCCGAAATAAATAAAGTCAATTGGGATATTACTCTCGATGGTGGCTTTATTCCAATTGGAAGAAAGACAACAGGTATTATTAGCAATATTTCTGAGGGAGAGGAAATAAACGTTGACTCAAATCCAATAATTGGTTTTGGAGCAATAAAAGTAAGAGTCACAATTGAGGCCACAGAGAGCTCAGATATTAGAGAACAAAGTGGTTTTATAATCTTATTATATGTAAAGGTAAATCCTAGTGGCTAATAACACCCTTCATCCCTATTTTTATTAGACAATCAGCATGTTTATCTAAAAAAATCCGTTAAAAATCATTTTGTTTAAAGAAAATAGGTCAAAAAAATTATTTTATAAGCTGTGAATTCTCTCTTAAAAAAACTGTCTATACTCAACACAACAAATATCTGATAATTTTTTATAAATATATGTTTTGAATGAATAGATGAATATTTTTAATTTTGTTATAAATGTTGCAATAAATTTTTATGCTATATATGTTACAATTAAAAATAATTATTTTACTTATATTAATTAGATAAACATTTAAATAATAGAACATTATTATATTTATTCAACATTTCTATATATGGGGGAAAATTAATGAAAAAAATATATGTAGTAATTGGAATAGTAATCTTATTCCTTGGGGCTAGTGTACTACAAACTACAATAGCAGTAAAAATACAGAAAACATCTAGTTATATTTCAAATCAGGATATTTTGTATGTTGACGATGATGGTAATGATTACCCTGATCCTGACTCTAATACAATTCAAGGTGCTATAGATATTGCAAGTACTGGCGATGAAATAAGGGTGTATAAAGGAAATTATCCCGAAAATGTGGTTGTTGATAGGAAATTATCCATTATTGGTGGATGGAATGGGACTTCCACTATTGATGGTGGTGGTAGTGGAAATGTTGTAAAAATAATTGCAACTGCTCCTAATGTAAGAATTGAGAATTTCACTATAACAAATAGTGGCAACAACGTTAATGGTAAAAAATATGAGGCTGGAATACATATATTATCAGGTTTAAATATAATATTTGGTAATAATATTTCTTATAATTTAGGAGATGGAATATACATTTCCAATTCGGCAGGAAATCAAATAAGTGAAAACGAAATTTCAAATAACGGCTTTGACGGTATAGGTCTTTTTTCAGTTGCTTCAGGGGCAAATAGTATTTCTGGGAATAAGATTTATGACAATGGAAACGATGGCATTCAAATGTTTCAGGGTCATAGTAACTTCATTCGCGAAAACACAATATCGGGTAATAAGAACGGAATTCATTTTCGAAGATCTAGATTTAATTTGATTGAGAAAAACTACATTGGAAATAGTGATGAAAATGGCATCTTTTTTGAATTACTTTGTATTGCAAATTCAATTATTCGCAATAATATAACAGGAAACACGGGGTTTTTTAAATGGATGGAGAGAAAACTATTGGGATGACTATAAGCCAATAATTCCTAATTGGTGGTATCTTATGTGGGGAAGATGGGGATTTATTCCTTGGCCAAACTTTGATTTATATCCAGTATCTAATCCATACTCTTGGCCTCCAACGTAAAACCTTATTTGGATTACTAATACATAATTTACTAAAAATATATTGAATATATGTATTAGTAGTAATTCTAACAAATCATATCCTTTTTTATCTTTATTTTTGATAAGCATTTTTATCTGAAAAAATTCGTTTGAAAATAATTTTTTTGGGACTAAATTTCACCCATCATTATTTATAATAAAAGTATGATTTAACAGGGAAAAAATGATGAAACATGCCGCAGGAGGGGATCGAACCCTCGACATCACGGTCTTCAGCCGTGCACTCTCCCAACTGAGTTACCGCGGCAGAAAAAAAATTATTTTTTAAGTCTCTAATCTAGCATTTTTATTATTTCATTAATTGTTTTATTCATATCTTTCAATTTATCTTTCAATGGCGACATAGTTTTTAATACTGAATCTGTCGTTACAGCTCCATGCGGTGAAGGCTCAATTAAACCTTCTTGTTCTAATATTCTCAGGGAATATCTGACCATATGTTGAGGATGACCAGATAGCTCCGATAATTTAATAATTCCCGCAGGTTCATTTTTTTGAAGAATCTTTAATATATGTATGTGTCGCTTTAATATATCCAGCTCAGTTGAAATTACATTTGTTAGAACAAATCTTTCTTTTTTTTCTTGGGCCATTTATAAAAACCTCTCGCTAGTTGTTAACTTGTTAACACACGAAATATAATTCATCTATATAAACCCTATTTTATTTTTCTTTAAAACCAGTTTTTGTTGATTTTTTTCGTAAAATAAATTAAAAAGAATAAACTTATTGGCATTGATGTATATTGTTACGAAATGGTTTGGAACATTTCTCTGCGATAGAAATGGAGTAAAAACACAAATTCTTTTTCCCAAAAATGAAAAGGAAATAGTAAAAAGACTAAAAAAAATAGAAAATAATGAAATTCTTCCAGAAGAAAAGCAAATAGCACAGGGCGTTAAAGTAATAGTACACGAAAAACGCCTACAAAAAATTGGCGAATACATAGAGTTTGACCCATTTCTTAAAGAAATTAATATCGATTCAAAAAACTATGGTTTTTCCCAAGAATTACTTCATAAAATTTCAATCCTAATAACTAAAACTAGAGTTCATAAAAAACTAAAATCAGAAGATTTACAGATAATTCAAATGGTAGATGCTCTTGATGATCTTATTAAAACATCGAATCTACTCTCCGAGCGTTTCAGTTGTTGGAATACAATTCCTACTCCAAAAGAAAAAATTGAATCCTTTAAAAATACAATGTCAGTCGTAAATGAGGAAATAAAAATATTAGAAAAACAAATAGATAAAGATATGAAAAAGATCGCTCCAAATACAAGTAAAATTGTTGGGACGCTAATCGGAGCAAGACTGATTTCACTTGCAGGTGGAATTGAAAAACTTGCATTTCTACCTGCTTCAACGGTTCAAATATTAGGTGCTGAAAAAGCACTTTTTCGATTTAAAAAAGAAGGTGGTAAACCACCGAAGCATGGAGTTATATTTCAGCATCCTTTAATAAATAGATCTAATGTTAAAGAAAGAGGAAAAATCGCACGTTTACTAGCAATAAAAATTTCCCTTGCCGTCAAAGCTGATGTTTTTACAAAAAGAAATATTTCAAATATTTTAGAAAAGGAAATTGAGGAACAATTGAAGGAGATAATAAACAAGTAAAAATATAAGTTAGTAATTGTTTTCGTATAAAATCTAATGATTTGATTGAAAAGACAGAGGAAATATGAGTGATTTAAAAACTGTTTTAAGAGATCTTGGCGGAATATTGATTATTATTGCAGTAATTACTTTATTTGCCTTAGCTGTTCCTATATATTTTAACGAGTTTTTTGCAATAGGTCCATTATTAATTACTGCAGGAGTGTTGTTTTTAATAGGAATTCCCCTTTATTTGTTATTTAAAAAAGCTGAATTAGCAAATTTCAAAACAGCGATGGTTACCGCAGCCTTAGGGTGGTTCTTAATTTCACTTATTGGAGTTATACCATTTACAATGATTGGTTTTGATAAAACCAATCCAGCGTTTACAATGGATTTTCTTTCCGGTTTTTTTGAATCTATGTCTGGTTGGACAGGAACAGGTCTAACTATGGTAGATAAGGAGAATCTTCTTCCGTATTCCTTACAGTTTTGGCGTTCTTTGATTCAATGGATTGGAGGAGTTGGAGTAATTGTATTGACTCTTTCTATTCTTGCTAGACCTGGAACTGGTTCTTATATTTTGTATAGATCAGAGGGAAGAGAGAGAAAAACCCATCCTTCGATAGTATCAACCGTTAGAACTATTTGGTGGATATTTCTTCTTTATACAATTATAGGCGTTTTTGTCTTAATAATCATCAATTTTTACGATCCCGTAGGTGGTATGGATCCTTGGCAGTCACTTAATCATGCAATGACTGGCATTGCAACAGGTGGTTTTTCTGTAACAGATGATAGTATTATTGGTTTTGGTACAATTAGTCAATTAGTGATTGTTATTTTAATGGTTCTTGGTGGAATTGCTTTTGCTGCCCACTATGATTTATTGAAAGGAAGGATTAAGAAGTTTTTATTTGATGCTCAGTTTCAAGCAATGATTTTACTGATAATAATTGGAGTTTTTGGACTTACTATTATTAATCTAAATGCACCGAATTTGAATTATTCAGGAAATTTTTTACTATCGTTAAAAGAGTCTGGTTTCCAATTCGTATCAGCAATAACTTGTACAGGCTTTGCCTCTGCAGAGATACCTAATTGGACTGAATCTGCAAAGTTAATACTAGCCTTTGCTATGGTCGTTGGAGGTGCAGCTGGATCCACTGCAGGAGGAATAAAACTATATCGTGCAATACTTCTTGGCAAAGGAGCAGGTTGGAGAATAAAAAGATCAATATCTACCCCAAGAAGAGTATTTGTTCATAAACTTGGGGACAAACCCATATCAAAAGAAGATGCCATTGATTTAATAAATGAAGCTGCAATAATCTCCTTTATGTGGGTTATATTGATATTTATTGGAGTAATTGTTATTGCATACATATTTCCAGACGAAACATTAGGAAATGTTATTTTCGAAGTTTGTTCAGCTCAAGGCAATGTTGGTCTCTCTACAGGTATAACCTCAATGGAAATGTCACCCTATGGAAAAATAATGCTTATATTTAACATGTGGGTTGGCAGATTAGAAATTATACCAATCATAGTATTGGTAAAATCAATGTTTGGAATTAGAAGAAACATACCTTAGTTATCCTTGTTTTTTTAATAACTCAAACTGTTCATTTTGCAGTTCTTTAACCCATTTATCAAGTTGTTGAATAGCATTAAGTAGTTTATAGACTTCTTCATCTTCTGGCGAAGGAGGAACTGCAGAATGTGGATGTTTTTCTTTCTCTTTATGAAAATCAGAAGCAGCATATCTTTCCTTTAGAATATCTCTAGCACTTATTAGTATCTTAATTTGCTCTGTAATTTTACTTAGTTGATCCATTTACATCTCTTCTCCTAATGAATTTAAACATTTTCAAGTAATAATCAATATCTATGTAATAAATATTGTAATATTAAAAGTTTTTAATTACATCCAAATAAAAAGTTAATGATATAAAATATTTGCTTAATATAAATGTAAAATAAATATCATTGAGAGAATGCATGAAATCAAGGTATATTCGACTACTTCGACCTGTTGCATGGATAACATTTCTTTTTCCCTTCTCAGTAGGTATAGGAATTGGTATGAATCCAAATACAAATTTAATTCATGTAATGTTTGCTTTTTATGCATTTACCTGCTGGATGAGCTTCTGTTTTATAGTTAATGCTTTTGGAGATAAAGATGTAGATAAATTTCATAACGGAAGATCAAAGGATATGAATCTTGCCAATCAGCCAATAGCAACTGGAGAATTTAATGAAAAAGAGATTTTATTTTTAAGCATTCTATTTTTACTTTTTTCATTGTTATTTGCTTTGATTATAAATTGTCTTTTTTTCATGATTATAGTTGTTGTAAATATATTTGGATTTGTTTATTCGATGCCACCAATAAGATTTAAAGCAAAACCAGTGGGTGATATTCTAAGTAATGCTATTTCAGCAGGCGCTATTTTTACTGCAGGCATAAGTGTTGGCGGGTCAAATATTAATATTCTTATAATTTTAGAAGCAATTATTATGGCATCAATTTTTTATTTACCTACTGTTCTTACAGATTTAGAATTTGATAAAAAAATGGGTCTTAGAACCTCTGCAGTTTATTTCGGTCCAAGGAAAATATTACTCGCAATGTATTTACAGACAATATTTTTAATAATTGTTGGATTAATCATATATCTGCAATCAAATATAGAGTTGAAAATACTTGTTTTATTGATGATTGTTTATACTTTAATTTTTATTTTTGCCGCGCATAGCAAATTAAAAGGAGAAAGATTGTATCTACATGAAAATTGGATATTAATTCCTTTTACAGTTTTATCAGCAGCCTTCGTTATTTATGGAATTATAAAGTATTTTGGATGGATAGTAATAAATAGCTGAATATATGATAAAAGTTTATTTAAATAGAATTTCTCTTAAGATATCTTAATTTGCGAATAATATGTGCCTTACAATTATTACAAACACCCTGAGCTATTTCCTTCTTAGTAGCTATCTCTTTAGCACACGCCCAACAAAGAAAATCTTTATCTTTAGTTTTTTCTCTTATAGCTATATTGCAACTATTACATAAACCTATTTCAATTTCATCAATTGCTTGTAACTGCATTCCACAATTATGACAAAATAGATTTTCGCTTTCCATCTACTCCTTCCAAATATGTTATTATTTAAATACAATATTTAAATATATCGTGTAAAAATGTCAAAATAATGAAATTTTTATATAGTTTTGGAAATCAATAATTATATGGTACTTTCCAGTTAAAAAATATATTTTTAAAAAGAAAAAAGAGTTGTTTGAAATTTTTGTAATTGAGGAAAAATCTTTAAATTGTATCTCTTTTAACTAGAAATACATCACCCGGTTTGTTTGGATTGCCTGTATATCCTACTGTAATACAACCACCATCACTTGTTTCCTGAACGTGAACACAAGCACTTTTTCCTAATTTTTCCTCCCATTCTTTAGTTCCATTTATATCGGTCTTTAATAGATATGCTTTAGAAATAAGAGGATTCCACAATAGTTGCGTAATAAAACTTCCAAGCCCATCAGTCAAACCCGCAAGTAGATAACCATTATCAGATGTTTGAATAATATATGGACAAATATCTTCAAATATAAACCTACCAAATGTTTTATCCCACACTTTATTACCATCGGCATCTGTCTTGATTAACCAAATATCACCTCGCCCTAACCATTTTCCAAATAATGAAAATCCTTTGGTCTGTCCTGTAATTATATAGCCATCGTCACTTGTGGGCTGGGCACAAGTTCCAAAACTATGTCCAAATTTTCCTTTATATGTTTTATCCCATATTACATTCCCATCTACATCGATCTTAATTAACCATACAACAACTTTAGGAAATAGACCTTGTGACAATTTTTGCCCTATTAGAATGTAACCGCCATCACTGGTCATTGCCATATCTCTAGTAAATTCATTACCGCTTCCCCCATAAGTTTTATTCCACAGTTCAGTTCCATTTTCATCTGTTTTAATCAACCAACCATCGTATCCCCCTGCTCCAAAAGAATCTGTAAGTCCTTGAATGATATAACCACCATCATCTGTTTGAAAGACAATACCTCCATTATCAAATCCAATTCCACCATAGGACATGTTCCACATTTCATTACCCTTGCTATCAGTCTTAAGCAACCAGGCGTCATGCTCTCCAACAGCATAAGAAAAAGTATACCCACCTATAATGTAACCTCCATCTTTAGTCTCCTGAACTGAAAATCCACCGTCATGATCTAATCCTCCATGGACTTTAATCCATTCATCAATACCATCAGCATCAGTCTTAATCAACCATACATCGTAATCTCCGGATCCAAAAGAATTTGTTTCCCCAACAATTATATAACCACCATCACTTGTTTGTTTTACACAGTAACCAATGTCATCACCATTTCCACCAAAAGTTTTAGACCATCCACCATTTAATATATTCTCTTTAAAAATTGTTTTTACTTCTTTGTTTCCCATAGTTGAAGAAATAGGTAAAACAGTTGCAATCAACAGCATACACAAAAATATTCCAATTATTTTTTTATTCATTTTCTTCCTCCATTATTATGTAATAAATGTAATAATATAATATGTTATAAATTTAACTATTTTTAAAAATAATAGAAATAAATAAAAATTAAATGCTATTAAGTTAAAATCAAATAACAAACTTAAAAAAACATCGAATATTATAAACTTTATTTTCTACTAAACAAAATCTCTTTTTCATAAATAATTTTAATAACACGATGATAAGGAATACTTGCATTATCTGTATCGAAAAAAGATTTTCCAATACCTCTTATATCTTTACCAGAAATTATCTTAATATTATTTAGCGCTCCTCTATGAATATACCAAATCTCAGCTTTTTTCAAATCTTTTGTCCATTTTATTTCATTTAATATATCTCTAGGATTATGTTTTATCCCTTTATTCATAGAAAAAGAATAACTCAAATAAAAATATTAATTTTATTTACCCCGATTCAATAACATTATAGTAAAAATTAAATGTAACCTGTAGATTACCCAATCATCTTTAGGGGAGTTGAATTATGGGAAATGAAAATATTGTCCACGTAGTCGGTACAGGCACAATAGGAGAACCCTTAATCGGATTGCTATGTGATGCAAAAGAAGATCTTGGTATTGATGAAATAACGTTTTACAAACATAGCCCCAAATTAGAAGACAGACCAATGATTAGAGGCCTAATTAAAAGAGGAGCTAACCTATGTGTAGCAAAAGACAAAGTAAATGAATTCCAAGAGCTGGGTATAGACCCAATGTACAACGCGGAAGAATCGATAAAAAGAGCTTCTGTTGTAATTGATTGCACACCAAAAGGCACAGGCCTAATGAATAAAGAAAAATACTATAATAAATACAAAGACAAAGTTAAAGGATTCTTAGCGCAAGGATCAGAATTCGGTTTTGGAAAAATGTATGCTGTTGGAATTAATGATGAAGCAATTAATCCAAAAGATAAGTTTATTCATATTGTTAGTTGCAATACTCATAATGTAGCAGTCATAATTAAAACACTTGCAATAGAAAATAATAAAAATCAACTTAAAGAAGGAAAATTCCTATGTATTAGAAGGGCAAACGACATAAGTCAATCAAAAAGCTTTATTCCTTCCCCTGAAGTAGGTTCACATAAAGATGAAAAAATGGGAACGCATCATGCGGTAGATGTTTATCATCTTTACAAAACATTAGGTATTGAATTAAATGTTTTTTCAAGTGCGCTTAAGTTAAACACTCAATATATGCACTGCATATGGTACGATGTAAAATTAAATAAAAAAATAACGAAAGAAAAAGTAATTCAAAACTTCATGGATAATCCAAGGGTGGCAATTACATATAAGAAATCCGCCAACATTGTTTTTTCATATGGTAGAGATCATGGCCATTATGGTAGAATTCTCGACCAAACTGTTGCAGTTCTCCCAACAATCCATGTAATAAATGATAATGAAGTCATTGGATTCTGTTTTACACCTCAGGATGGTAATTCAATCCTGAGTAGCATTACTGCTACAGAACGCTTCTTATATCCAGAATCTTATGAAGATAAATTAAAAGTTTTAGGAGCTTTTCTATTTCAAGAAGTATAAAATATCAAATTAATAAAACCTATGCGTTCTGTTCTTGATATCCACCAATTTTAAGGCTAGGATCACCAAGCAATGCCCATTCTTGGATACATTTTATTTGTATCTTATCCTCCGTCGGTGGAAAAGCATCAAGATAATTGATTATTGTAGCACCCCAAACTTCACCAAGAATATTTATGCCTTCACTATATTTTTTAAAAAAAGTCGTCTCGATATATCCACCAAGACCTTCAATGTTATCTGGTTCATCCACTCCGTTACCATCTATATCGCTGTTATTCCCTACATATCCATACCCTAAACCTGTTGATCCAATAGAAGCAATAGAGCCTCCCCCTATTTTACGTGTAAGCCACCAACTGAAACACTCTGGTACTGGTACCCCATATGTCCACATAAACGGCTTTTTAAATAATGTAGAAAATAAGGTTACGTTAAACTGACTATTATGACAACCCCCCACCAAAATTATTGGAAGTTTTTCTCTGTTTGAAAGAATGGGAAACCTGGTAATAGATATACCTCCAGGTGTGTTATCCCACGAATACTCTCCATACCAGTGTGTATTCCAAGAGCCAGGATTGCCATGACCATCAAATAAAACAAAACCAGCTCCTTTTGATATTTGTCTAGAAATATTTTTTGGGGTTGGCGTAAGACCTTTGTTGTTGTCTCTATTTGACGCATAAATTTTTATTGGTATAAAATCAGGCAAATAAGACAATGCTTTATCACATACCATTTCACCTTCAACAAAATCAGTTTCAGGGTCATAATGAGAATCTCCGCCAATAACAATGATCTTCTTAAACCACGAGGGATCAGCAGATGTATATTCATATTTTATAATTTTATTAACCATTGTTTTAACTTCAAGAGAATTTCTACAGGCTAATCGTCCAACATAAACATCTGGATAAAGGTCTATATAATCTATGTTTTTTCCGTTCCATTCTCCAAAGATGTTATTTCTATTACTATCCCAGTCATCAAAGACAGTATAATTTTCAACAACCTTGTAGATATCTGCGTAATATAAATCGCTAATAAATCCAGGATCATAGATGCTACCATCTTCGCAAAGATTAGAATATCTAACTGGAATATACCAGTCCTTATTACCTTGATTTCTATCATCTCTAGGTTTAGCCCAAATTGATGATTTTAAACCACCAACTAGAAGGACATATTTAACTCCGAGTTCTTCTATAGCATGTTTAATATAATATTTTATTTTTTCAGGGTTATCTCGACCAAAATATTCTTTGTAGATTTCATCTGTTGTTTTTAGAGTTGTATTTATTCCGTGTTGGTTTTTATGTTTTATTAATGGTTGTAGTTGGTGAGAAAATTGTTGCGGTGTAATAATTACCAAATCAAATTTATTAGGATAATTAACAGGATTTTTTGGAAGTATATATGTTAATCTAATATCCATTGTTTCTGCAGTATAGATAGTGTTATTATTTGGAATGTACCGAATTGGGAAACATCGAAGAATAAGAATTAATACATGATTTGTCTCATTTAAACCAGAATATATATTATATTCAAATTTTTTTGATGGAAATGATTTATTACTTGTATAAACCGTTTTTTTTTCTAATAAATCTTTTTGTTCAATATTTTTGTTTGGCAATATAGGAACCGGTGAAGACGCTGGCGTTATTTTTTTTGTTAAGAAAAATCTTCTTTCTCCTGAAAAAATTACATTTACATTTTTTATTTTTGTTCCTAAAGGAAAGACATATTTTTTACAGATAATCGGTAAAATCGGTTCTCCAGCGTTTGTAAGTACCGAGTTTGATTCGTTCAATTCAACAATTGTATATATTCTATCTTCGGTTTCTTTTATTACTGGATTTGAAAATGATATTATTTCTCTTTTTTCACTGATTCTATTATCTAATTCTGGTTGAGCTAATGCATTGAATCCAATTAATAATAAAGTTCCAATTAGAAATATTGGGAATATCTTTTTCATAACTTTTTTCAAGATATTCGTTGATTTATGGATATTTAAATTTTACTACAAAAATAATAATATTATCTTAATAAAATTAAAAAAACTTTAAAAAATATTAATAGCTATATTTAATAAATAGATGAAAGGAAGGATATTATTCTAATAACCACCCATTTTTAAACTTGGGTCACCAATTAATACCCATTCTTCAATAGTTTTTCTGTCAAAACGATCATTGTTTACACCGCCGATTAAATTAATATAATCAGTTATTGCCTGACTATGGGTATCTCCCAGAAATTCTTTGCTTTGATTGACATATGCTTCAAAGAAACGTACACAAAGCCACCCCTCACGATGCATTAAGCATCTTAAACCATGGTCACCGTACCCTAAACCGGTATTACCAAGTGTAGCAATAGATCCACCACCTTTAATAAATAAAAGACGTGAACACAAATCGTTAGGTACCCATTCTCTTAACCAGAATCTTCCTAATTCTTCTTCATCGTCCCAATATTTATAAAAGTCGATGCCCTCTTTCAAAAATCCCATTATTAGATTCATAAAAGTTACATTAAACTGGGCATTGTGGCACCCAGCTATAATAACAACTGGAAGCATATCACCATTTCTTAGCAGTAATGCATTTTGTCTGTCGATACCATCAACCATTCCTGTTTCATTAGATGCATCTGGTTCGAAGTTACCCCAATAAGCTGGGTTACCATGGCCGGCAAGGTAAGCAATTCCAGCACCATTATTAAACGCCTTTCTGACGTCTTTAGGACCAGTGAATATATTTTCTGACGTCCAGAGTCTTTTAACACAAAATCCAGCGATTTCTAACCAGTCTGCAGCTGCGTCAGTTTCCAATTCACCTTCATACCATCCTGGGGGATAACCTCTTGCGGGGGGGTATGTATCTCCAGAGACTACGAAAGCATTATTAAACCAGGAACTTAAATCACTGGTTTCGTATTTGATAATTTTATTCACTACAACCTTCGCATTTCTAAAAGACCGGACCGGAATCCTACCCACAACAACTTCAGGAATATAATCTATAACATCTGTATATCCTATTTTAAATTCTGCAAAGATATTGTTACCATTACTATCCCAATCATCAAACTCCCACTCTTTTGTATCATTATTCCATTTGTAGATATCTGCGTAGTAAAGATCAGAAGAGTATCCATCTTCAAAACCCTCTTGATCGTCGTTATTACTTCGTCTTTCTGGTAGATCCCATTTCAAAGTTTGACCCTTTCTACCTCCAAAAAGTAAAACATAATGTATCCCCCAATCCTCAAGCG
>SMTZ1_10000664_pt1 | contig 74939 bp, 45 predicted proteins | sample DeeMarSWOR136_30_FD_25667 | JGI IMG/M metagenome (IMG submission 25667) | reverse complement strand
AACCAAAGAATGAAAAATGAGAAAAAGAAAAAAGTTATATGGGACTTGCATTACATCATCATAGAAGTGATCGCGTATACTGTCCCCGAATTAATGTTCTTAAATTGAAATGACATTGATTCTTCGTGCGAGCGTTTGATAAACTTGTTTTCAATGAATATATCAAATAGAAGACAGTCTGATATTCAGGGCACGGCACATAGATTTGAAGCTTTAAATAAGATGGACTGCTTCTTTTTTGAGTCAAAATTTTGAGGAGGAGAGACCATGAAATCTTCAAAGCCCGTTATCCTGTTTTTTATGTTGATCTTGTTCAGCTTTCAATCCCTCTCCCAAGAGACTGGAAGCAGTTTGCTCTTGGACCTGACCCAGGTTAGAAATGGGCGTTCGAAAGCTGTCACATCCTCTGATCCTGACTTCAACAGCAACTACGACCGGCGGACATACATCAAGCCTGGAGAGACCATGGTCCTCGCCGATATTAAAGGCCCTGCAATCATCAACCATATATGGTTGACATTCAATGATGCCCGTCCCAACTGGCTCGAGAAATACGGTTCGGCCCGTCCCGATGAGATTGTGTTGCATATGTATTGGGATAGTGGGGAGTGCCCGGCAGTCGAGGCCCCTTTGGGGGACTTCTTCGGAGCAGGCTTTGGGCTGCGCAACGAGATTCGCTCTATGCCGGTTCTTGTCGAGGGAGGCGATGGCTACAACTGCTACTGGCAGATGCCTTTCTTCAAAAGAGGAAAGATCACGGTGACCAACGAAGGCGAGAAAAACGTCCGCAGTTTTTATTACCATATCGATTACACCGAATTAGACGCATTACCAGAGAATACCGCATATTTCTGTGCCCAGTACAGGCAGGAATTCCCTGAAAGCCCAGGTCAGGATTATCTGATCTTGGATGCCGAAGGCCAAGGGCATTATGTGGGGACAGTCATGTCTGCCCGCTCACGCTCACCCTTCTGGTTTGGAGAAGGAGATGCGCGGATCTATATTGATGGAGACACCAAACCAACCATCCAGGGAACCGGGACAGAGGACTATTTTCTCTGTGCCTGGGGATTGAATGAGTGTTTGTTTCCCTATTTTGGATGTACCTACATGAGTGCTGATCCGAGTGATTTGGGAGTGTGCTATACCCTCTATCGCTGGCATATAGCCGATCCCATCCGTTTTGAAAAATCGATCCGGTTTGAAATCGAACACACAGGATGGATATCTGCGGATGAGACTGAGACAGGTGAGATAGATGGCCATGTGGAACGTGAAGATGACATGGCCACTGTTGCGTTCTGGTATCAAATCGGTCAACCCAAACGGTTCGCTATACTCCCACCGCTTGAAGAAAGAATTTTTCCCGACTTGGATATGGTCATCGAAGGTAGCGCAATGGTCTCAACTGCCAGAACTTCAACAGGAAGGTTAGAGCTGCAAGAGGGTTATAACTGGACAGGGGAGGGGCAGATTCTGTTTATCCCATCCGCCGATCCATCATCCTTAGAGCTTGAATTCCCTGTGGAGAAGCAAGAGCGGAGAGGTTTGGTTCTCCGCTTTACGAATGCTCCTGATTACGGCATCTATATGATATATCTCGATGGAACAGTTGTGACCGAACTTGGAGACTATCCTGATTGGAATCCAAGAGGTGCGGTGGATTTCTACAGCGAGCGAGTTGAAGTCAAAGACTACTACCTGGGAAGCTATGTCCTTTCTCCGGGAAAACACACTCTTCGTTTTGAATGTATTGGGAAGAATCCCTTCTCAAGAGGAAAGTTCCTCGGTTTGGATTCTGTACGTCTGCGGGAGAGGTGGCAGAAAAAGCGAAAATCCCTTCGTCCTGTGGAAAAATAACATGAAATTGGAAGTTGAAGAAATCGTTTCTTGTTGTGGACTTGTTTGCTTAGGCTGCCCCATTTATTGGGCGACGTGGGAGGAAGATAAAGGAAAAAAAGAGAATATGAAGGCAGAGATCGCCCGGCGGTGCAATGAAGAATTTGAGACTGAATTTGAGCCGGATGACATCTCAGACTGTGATGGCTGCCGGACAGAGGGAGGAAGGCTCTTTTCAGGTTCAGAAGACTGCAAGATAAGAAAATGCGCAAAACTCCAAGGATTTCAGAACTGCGCCCATTGCAATGATTATCCCTGTGAGCTTTTGGAGGAGGTTTTTGCCACTGATTCAAGTGCAAAGGCCAGGTTGGATGTTATCAAAAGCAAGCTTTGACAATCCTGGGATTTCGATTTTAAATAAATACAAGACGCCTGTAAAAAAGGAGGAATCATATGAAAAAATTTTTATCTATTGCGATCCTCGTTATCTTTTTCTCGGTTCATCTCTTTATGGAGGGAAGGTTTTTGGAGAATCAGCCGGAAATTTTTGGGGGGGGTGTGGTGACTCAGATTGGTCTGGTAGTGAAGGATATAGAGAGAACATCAAAGGCCTATGCCGATTTTCTGGGAGTGGATGTGCCTGAATGGTTCCTCACAGATACCGTCGACAAAGCTCATACGATCTATAAAGATAAGTTGACAGAAGCGAGAGCAAAACTTGCTTTTTTCCGTTTGAAAAACCTTACCATAGAACTGATTGAACCTGTGGGAGGTCCGAGCACCTGGCAGGAGTTTCTAGACACTCATGGCGAAGGAATCCATCATATCGCTTTCGAAATAAAAGGGATGGACGAGAAGATCATCCAGCTCCAAAGGAAAGGTATGACCTTACTGCAAAAGGGAGACTATGAGGGAGGCCGGTACAGTTATGTGGACAGCTTGCAACAGCTTGGTGTTCTTTTAGAGCTTTTGGAGAATTTTTAATATCACTGATCACTGATTTTTAGTCTCAATTTTTCGATGACTACAGCATCAACTCAGTAAAACATAGCCATCCCTCGTAAAGAATATATGAAAAAGAATGAAAACATGGATCTGAGAAGTTTATGTAGGGCTTTTTGTGATTCTGTAACAATCTAAGGTAGAATGAGTCTTATACTATGAATACGATAGTGATCTATCCATAACTATTGGTAGGAGGGAAGTATCATGAATTTTAAAAAAACCGTATCAATATGTGTTTTGATCTTTCTTGCCTTGCCGGCATTTACACAGACAGAAATCAGGCTTCTCGATGAAAATATATTCCAGGAATTTATTTATGAGATTTCTGGGATTCGAGCAAAGGATTATGTCGTCGGCATATCTCAGTACAATAGAACAGAAGGCGGTTATGAAAACACAGGATATGAAAAAGCTGTTAAATACGTAATGTCCGTTCTCGAAGAGGGGGGAGTAGAGGATATCAAACTCTATACCTACCTCTCGGATGGAATCAAAACCTCCGGAACTTGGCGCTCTCTTCCCGGATTCCGAGTAAAAAGTGCTAAGCTTTATCTAACCCGGCCTTTTACATCAAAATGGTGTGACTTTAGCAGAACACCCATATCTTTGATGCCCTATTCAAACGGCAACGGTGTTGATGAGGCAGAGGTCGTGTATGTCAGCCGAGGAATTTCTGATGAAGATTATGAGGGCAAAGAAGTCAGGGGAAAAATTGTCTTTGTGGATAGAGGCGATGCGGCCACTGTGATGCGACAGGCGGTCATAAAAAGAGGAGCTCTGGGAATTGTTATGAGTTCTTCTGGGAGTGAAAGTCGAGCAGAATTTCCAACTCTCGTCGAATTGAACCGTCTCTATTTAACTGGAGAAGAGACAAAAACAAGCAAATGGGGTTTTTCTCTCTCAAGAGTGCAAACAGAGAGACTTAAAAACATGCTGGAGTCAAACCGGAATGTAGTAATGAGGGCTGAAGTCTATGCGGAGACATTCTCAGGACATGTACCGATCGTTTCTGCTTCCATTCGGGGTAGCAAATATCCAGGACAAGAAATAATCTACATGGCCCATTTAGACCATTACAAACCTGGTGCTAACGATAATGCCAGTGGCAGTGCAGGGCTCATGGAAATAGCAATAACTCTTACCAATCTCATAAACAGCGGAAGAATCCCTAGACCTCTTAGAACTTTTAGGTTTTTATGGGTGCCGGAATGGGAGGGAACGGCTGCTTTCATCGAAAACAACAGAGAGACCGTAAAAAAAGGGATAATAGGCATTAACATGGATATGATAGGTGAAGATTTGCAGAAGTGCAGAACTTACATGCTGATTACGCGGCCCCCGCTCTCCCAGCCATCTTTCTTGGACGCGCTCCTCGAATATTATGCAAAATTGGTGGATGAATTGAATATCACCACGAGAGTAGGTTCTAACAGCAAATTCAATTACAGAATAATCGACTACTTCGGTGAAAGCGACCATATGTTGTTTAATGATGCTCAAATCGGAGTGCCTTCGACCATGATCGTTCACCTCACAGACCGCTTCTGGCACACTTCCTTTGACACCCCCGATAAAGTGGATCCGACTGAGTTGGAGCGGTCGATTTTTCTAGGAACTTTTTTGGGTTGGACGGCAGCGAATTATGATGTGGACAAGATTTCCGATATGACTGAGCTGATATATCATACCCTCACCAAGAAAATAGAATCTTTCACTCTTCGATATCATGACCGATTGAAGAGGTCAAGCAAAAGCGCTCTTCATAAAAATTACAGGAATATCAATGTTTACTATGACCTGCTTCATGAAAATGGGACAAGATCTCTTGAATCCACCATAAAAAATGTGTCAGAGCCGGTTCAAAATCATAACCCCATCAGTAGCAGTAAAGAACTTTTAAGTAAATATATTGATCTCCAGAAGCTAAGACTGAAGTATTTATACACGAGGCTGTGCAGGGAAAAAGAGACAAATTCTCAAGAAGCAGAGCCATCCAAATTGGAAAATGAATGCAGCCAAATTGTTCCTGAAAGGCTTTTGGATCAATCCATGGATTACTGGATTGCCAGTGATATTATGCGGGAATTAAAAGTACATCGGTTTATGAACTACGATATGTTCTGGGAAATGCTGAATTATGCCGATGGCAACAATAGTCTGCTTAAGATCCGGGATGCTGTCAGTGCGCAATTCCGTGAAGTGGACATAAAGATTGTAAAGATTTTATTCGAAGGATTAAGAGAGAAAAATTACGTGCAATTTTAAAAAGAAAAAAAGCGATATATCCCTAATTTAAAATTTTACTCTGAAAATTTTTCCTGCTGTCATGTCTAGAGTTTTGATCTGATCTCTGTACCTGATTTTTATCTCACCGCTGAAGTCTGGGCGAATTTTAGCCTCCACGAGTCGTCCTCCCATCCATTCTTGATCCACGGTAAAACCGCCTCGTGCCCTCAAGCCTTTTATCCAGCCATCCGGCCATACGTCGGGCAGGGCTGGCAGCAGGTGGATCTCTCCGTTGTGGCTTTGAAGCAGCATTTCAGCGATTCCTGCCGTGCCTCCGAAGTTGCCGTCGATCTGAAAAGGAGGGTGGGCATCGAACAGGTTGGGATAGGTCCCTCCTCCAGAATATTCGGTTTCAGGAGAAGGATCCACATAGTTGAGATGAGACTTGAGCATTTTATAGGCATGATTTCCATCCAAAAGCCGGGCCCAAAGGCTGATTTTCCACGCTTTGCTCCACCCAGTGCCTCCATCTCCTCTGATTTCGAGCGACCTTTGACAGGCTTTCGCGAGTTCGGGTGTGGTGAGCGGCGATATCTGATTATCTGGGTGAAGACCGATCAAATGGGACATGTGCCGGTGCTGTGGATGAGCGTCCTCCCAATCATAATACCATTCCTGAAGGTTGCCTTTTTGTCCGACCTGATAAGGGTAGAGATTTTCCAGGGCTTGTTGAACTTCCTTCCGGAATTCAACATCTGTATCTAAAATCGGTGCAGCCTGGAGGATATTTCTGAAAAGACCTCGGATCAGAGCCATGTCGCCTGTGGTTCCGATAGATACCGCACCCTCGTATCCCTCTGGATTTTTGTATAAGTTCTCCGGAGAGGTGGCTGGAGCAGTGACCAAATAGCCGTCTGGCCCCTCCACCAGCCAATCCAAACAAAATCGTGCCGCTCCTTTCATCAAGGGGTAGGCATAATCCTTCAGCCACTCAGCATCGAGATTGAAAGCATAATGCTCCCAGAGATGGAGACTGAACCATGCACCTGCCATGGGCCAACTGGCCCAAACGGGATGCCCCTTTCCGAAATCCCCAACTGGATTGGTCATGGCCCAGATATCCGTGTTGTGATTGCAGCACCACCCCTGGCAGCCAAAGAAGGTCCTGGCTGTGACTTCCCCTGTGAGGGCCAAATTTCCGATGAATCGTAATAGAGGCTCATGCATCTCCGACAGGTTGCACACTTCCGCCGGCCAGTAATTCATCTCCACATTGATATTTGTGGTGTAGTTGCTGCTCCATGGTGGCCGCAAGTGTGGATTCCAGATCCCCTGAAGGTTGGTTGGAATACCGCCAGGGCGTGAGCTGCTGATCAATAGATACCTGCCGAACTGGAAATAAAGGCTTTCTAGATCAGGATCTTCACGATTGTTTTGGTATTCCTTGAGACGTTTATCAGTGGGAAGCTCTTTCTGTGTATTTTCTCCCACTGAGAATTCAACGCGGTCGAAGAAGTTTCGAAAGTCCTGAACATGAGCCTGCTTGAGTTCCTGAAAAGACCGATTTTCAGCATTCGCCAGCCAAAGTTCATTCAATTTTTTTGGATCTTTTCCCTCAGTCCCGGGCTCTTTATCGAAACCATTGAAGCTTGTGGCAATGGCGACCGCAATAACAGCATTTCTAGCCTTTTGAATAGATAGTGACGTGTCCGAAGTACCAAGGGTCCCATCTGTTTTGAGGATGCATGCCTCAACCTGAAACCGCATGCCTTTTCCTTTAGGATCATCATCATATACCAGGGCATCAGGGATATCCCCTCGATAATTGGGTTCAGCATGTATTGGTCCCCGACCTTCGAGAATCAGTCGGTAATCTGTCGTTATCCGGACCTTGTGCCTGAGTTTGCTTGAACAGCGAAGGGTGAAATTGAGCGCATCGGGCTCGCTGGCCTGCAGCCGGATAACCAACAACTGATCAGGAAAGGAGGCAAACACCTCTCTCTCGTAGGTGATGGAGTCTATCTGGTATCTGGTTTTAGCTATGGCATCTCTCAGATTCAGTTCCCGGTAATATTCTTCTATCTTCTGACCATGCTGAAAGTCCAGATACAGATCCCCTAGAGGTAAAAATGACTGAGAGAATTTCCCTTGCATGTTCCGGATAATTTTATCGGCGAGAGTATAATCTCCTTTGAACAAAGCCTCACGAACCTGGGGAAGATAGTGGATAGACATAGGATTCATATCGGGATTGATTGGCCCTCCGGCCCATAGAGTTTCTTCGTTCAGGAGAATGTGCTCTGAGGGGATGGTTCCATAAACCATTGCACCGATCCTTCCATTGCCAAGAGGAAGAGCCTCTTCGAAGTAAGAGGCAGGTTTTTCATACCAGAGGATTCCGTGAGGTAAGGATTTCTTTGATTTGCATCCTGGGATAGGGAAGAGCAGAATGAGGAACATAGGCCAGAAAAAGACTTGAATTTTAATCTGGACTCTCATAGTCTTTGCTAACATTAACACCCAGTTGTGTTGAAGTCAATGGAACAGCTTTGATGAATGAGCAGTCCAGGTTTTTCGGTGGAGAGACCTCGCATATGAGGATTGAAAGTGATGCACGGCTGGCTGTTATGTCAGATACTGCAATTGTTGATCATTTATGACAGCAAAATGGATTATATAAAAAGATATAAACGCCGATTTCCCCAAATTTAGACTTGGGAGTTTTTAAATCCTAAGACAGATTTGACCTTACTGGTTACTGTGTCCGAGATAGAATAGAACGTGGGCAAAAAGATCAGAGTAAAGAAAGTGGATGTGGTCAATCCCCCGATGATGGCGACCGAAATTGGCGCCCACATCTGAGCTCTCCTCCCTGCTGCTTCGAAAAACTGCGGGAGAAGAAATGGAAGCGCTAAGGGTAGGACACCGAAAATAGTAGTGATGGCCGTCATGATGATGGGACGCATACGGTCTTTTCCACCCTGTACGATGGCTTCAGACTTTGCCATCCCGGATTTTCGCAGTGTACGGATGTGGTCGATCAGAATGATCCCGTTGTTCACCACGATGCCGAACAGGACTAACAGCCCTAGATAAGAAGTTGTGTTCAGCGTAATTCCTGTGATGGAGAAAAAGGCGGCTACGCCGAAGAGTGCCAACGGGACGGTCAGCAGAATAGTGAAAGGATGGACAAACGACTCGAAAAGCGAGGCCATAATGATGTAGATGAAGATCAGAGCGAGAATAATCGCCATATTAGATTCGCTTTGGGATTCCCGGAAATGCCTCCATCCGGACCCCAGACTCCATGTGTAGCCTTCAGGGAATTCTCATGGCCTGGCGGACATTATTGGATATGGCCATCATCCCTTCAGATTTGGTGTTGACCCGTATGATCAATTTGGACTTTTTATTCTCCTTGCGGATAGAGGTGGATCCCATCCTGTAGGAGATGTTTGTGACAGCGGATAGGGGAATCCTCTTGGACTGAGTCGGCAGGCTGATGTTCCGGAGGTCCTCTTCGGAGAATCCGTCCGCTCCTTGGATTTTCAAAATAATGTCGATCTCTCGGTTTTCGGTTTTAAACTTTCCGATGGGCCTTTCGGAAATTGAAGAAGAAATAGTCTGCGCCACCATGCGGCTGCTCACTCCCGAACTTTCCGCTTTTTGACGGTCCACTTCGACCATCAATTGTGTGTCTCCGCCTTCCAGGTCGCTCGTTACATCTTCCACATTCTCGACTGTTCGGAGTCTTTCAATCACCATAGGTGCCAGTTCAGTCAATTTGGTATAGTCCAGGCCGATGAGTTCGACTTCGATTCCTCCAAAATGCCCATGGCGGCCAAAACGCTGTCCGTATTCATAGGTGATGCCGGCCCGTCTGGGGAGCAGATCCTTGAGCCTTTCCTTTATCTCGGTTACGGATGGGCCTTCATCTTCCAGGGCCAGCTCGAGAGACCCTCGAAAACGTCCTTGGCGCATAAACCGGGTGCCGAAATCGGTGCTGACATATTTAATGGCCAATTCTTCCTTTCGGGAGATGAGAAGCTCCTCGAATTTTTGGAAGAGGGCCTTCATTTCCTGCAGGGTGAAGCTGCGCGGCATGTAGACAGATATGTCAATCTCCCGCTCATCGCTGCTGGGCATGTATTCCCGCTCGATGCTTTTGAGGATCTGGAAAGAGGTAAAGAAGACGGCTACTGCGAGACCAACCACCAGGAGCTTGGTTTTCCAGTTCTTGATAGTGAAGCCAATGATACGCTCGTAGATCGATGTGAGCTTGACCAGCCAACGTGCCTTCTCTCTAGCTTTTCCAGAAAGAAAGCGGCTTCCAGCCAGAGGGATGAAGGAGAGTGCCACGATTAGAGAAGCGATCAAAGCTAAAGATATAGTCAGCGCAAAGTCCTTCATGAAACGTCCAAAACCTGACCGGGACATGAAGCTCAGCGAGATGAAAACAACAAGGGTTGTTAGAGTGGATGCAGTGACAGCCATAGCCACTTCACTTGCTCCCTGTATGGATGCTTTCAGAGGGGACATCTTCTTCTCTTGCCGGAGACGGAAAATATTCTCTAGAACAACGACACTGTTATCTACCAGCATTCCGACCGCCATCATCAGTCCGCTGAGAGAGATGATGTTGATGGTAATGTCGGCCCGAAAGATGGCTCGGTAAAGATACATGAAGCTGAACGTGAACACCATGGCCATAGGGATAGCAATGGCGATGATGATAGTCGTCCGGAATTTTCTGAGGAAGAACAGCAGCACGATTACCGCCAGAAGGCCCCCCACCACACCTGAAATTGTCAGATCCCTGAGGCTGTTGAGGATGTCCTCGGACTGATCTCTGTAGAAGATGGTTGTCATATTCTCGAGGGCTGGCTCTGTCTCCTTAATCTGCGCCATCGTGGTTTTGACAGTGTTACATACATCCACGATGTTGGCATTGGATGCCCGGTAGATCTGGAATCGTACGGTTTCATTTCCATCCAGACGGTTGAAGTCATCTTTGACAGGATAATCGTAGGTCACTCGGGCAACGTCGGCAATGGTGAGTCCTTTACTGCTGACAGGGAGGTTTTTGACTTCTTCCAGAATCTTCAGTTCACCTGGAATCCGTGTTGCATATCGCATGGATCCTTCTTCCACATATCCGGCTGAAATGTTGATGTTGTTATTACGGATGGTGTCGATCAGGTCTGCAATACGGATGGAGGAGGAATAGAAGACTTCGGGCTTGAGGTACACGGTCAGAACTTTGTTTCGAATTCCTCGGATGTCCACATTGGCCACGCCTTGAATCCGTTCCAGTTGTTGGGTGATGTAATTTTCCGACCAGTAATACAGGTTCTCCAAGTCTCCAGGGAGAGCCAGGCTGAATTGGATCACAGGCCGGTCATTGAATGAGAATCGGCGGATGCGGATGTTCTCGATATCGTCAGGAAGATCATTGCGGATGAGGTCGATCTTGTCACGGATCTCCATGGTGGCCAGATCCATGTTGGTGCCCCCTTTGAACTGTATGTGGATATTGGAGGACGATGAGGAGGAGGTGGAACTGATGCTTTCCAAGTTATTGATAGTGGCTAAGGTGTCTTCTAAAGGACGTGTGATGATACGCTCCACCTCTTCAGGTGAAGAGGAGGGGTAGGGGACCTGCACCATGAGTCCGGGGAAGGAAGTGTCGGGCATCATCTCAAGCGGCAGCTTGAGCCACGATGATGGAAACAGGCTTTTTTATTGAAAATTCAGGCAGATTCATGGTTTACTCTCTTTTGCTTTTTCGAGGGAGAGGGCCACTTTTGCACTTTTAAGTAAGCGAGCCAAACGGCCTTCCTTTTCTTCGGCTGCTGTCGGTTCCCTGACCACTACATTGTAGACTAGAGGGATAAAGACCAGGGTGAGAAACGTCCCGAAGATCAAACCTCCGATCAATGTCAGGGCCAGAGGGATGCGGATCTCGAATCCCTCATTAAAATCCAGTGCCATCGGAAAAAGCGCCAGCACAGTCGTGATTGTAGTCATCAGGATCGGCCGCCAGCGGACCTGAGCAGCGGTTTTGATAGCCTCCATCTTGGGCATTCCCTGTTTCTGGAGCTTTCCGATATAGTCCACCAAAACGATAGCATTGTTCACGATAATGCCAGAAAGGATGATCAAACCGATGAGCACAATAACATTGATAGACATTGAGAACACGAGTCCGACAATCACCACTCCAATGATGCCGAGTGGGATGGTAAACATGATGATAAAAGGCTTTTTAAACGATTCGAATTGCGAGGCCATGACCAGATAGACCAAAAATACGGCTAAAAAGATGGCGAAGATCATGGAGCGAAAAGCCACATCCTGCTCCATGCTCTGACCAGCTAGATTGATTGAATATTCCGGATTACGATCTATGGTTGCGGCTGCTGCCATGACTTTTTCTTTGGCCTCATCCAGCGAGATCCCTGAAATATTTCCGGTGATAACCGCTGATTTCTGCTGGAGGATGCGGCGGATCTCCGCTGGTCCCTCTTTAATTTGAATCTCGGCCAAAGCCTTGAGCGGCACCATCATACCCATGCCGTTGCGGATGTTAATCCGGCTGATTTTATCCACTCGGTCGCGGTAATCCTCGGAAAGTCGAACACGAATATCCACTTCCCTGTCGCTTTCGATAAACCGTGTGGCGATGTCTCCCTCGATTTTGTCTCTCATCTGGGTCCCTACCGAATTGATGGTCATATCCTGGGATGCAAGAAGAGCACGGTTGAATAAGATTTGAATTTCCGGATAGCCTTCCTCCATGGAGGACTTGACATCTATGATGCCATCAATTTCCCGGATTTTTACCAGGAGTTCATCGGAAACTTGTTTGATCATATCGAGATTGTTTCCTGAGACCACAACTTCTAGAGGGGCTTTGAAGGAGAACAATCGGGGTTTATAGACTTTAACTTCTGTTGTGGGAAAGTGTCGCAGATCAGCCCTGACTCGATCCATGATCCTGTCTTCTTTTTTTCCCAGGATGCCCGATTTCAGGCGAATGGTGAATTCAGAAAGATTTTCCCGCTCCTCCTGGAATGAGATTCCTGCTCGAGAGCCTTTTCCTATGAGTTCGTAAACACTCTCGATTTCGTCATATTTTTCAAAAGTCTCAGCTATGTCTGAAATAATAGCTGCGTTTTCATCGAGAGATGTCCCTGGCTGGAACTCGACATTGATCAAAAACTCTCCTTGGGAGATGACCGGGATCAATTCTTGGCCCATGAAACGGATCATGAAGATGGCGGATGCAAAAAGCACGAGTACACTGACTATGATGAGTTTTCTGTGCTTGAAGGACCCATCCTGGACTTTTTTATAAGTGAGATAGATCTGATTGTAAAGCTTATCCAATGGCTTGAATACGATCTTCAGTATTTTGCTCAGTAACTCCTTTGTGTTTTCTCGACGCAGGACTGAATTGAGCATAGGAACAATTGTAAGGGAGACGACAAGGGAGGCTAACAGAGAGTAAGTTACTGTCAGCGCCATGTCTTTAAAGAGCTGGCCTGCAATTCCTTCCACAAATACAATTGGGAAAAACACCGCGACCGTGGTGAAAGTGGAAGCGGTCACAGCTCCAGCCACCTCTGATGTACCCTTGAGGGCAGCATCATACAGGCCTGCACCATTTTCCCTGTAGCGCTGGATAGACTCCAACACCACAATGGAGTTATCCACAAGCATCCCAATTCCGAGCGCTAATCCTCCCAGCGAGATAATATTCAACGTGATGTTGGAGGAATACATAAGAAAAAAGGTGATGATAACAGAGATGGGGATGGCGGCACCGATGATCAGTGTGCTGCGCAGGTTTTTTAAAAAATAAAGCAGGACCAGGATGGCCAGAATACCTCCGATGAGGGCGGTCTGTTTGACTTCCTGGATGGTGTTTTTGATAAATTTAGATTGGTTCGTGATGACAAGATAGTCCATTTCACGGGGCTTCAGGATGTCATCCTGTACCATTTTCAGCTTCTCGGTGACAGCATTGGCCACTGAGACAGTGTTGGCATCTGCTGCCCGATAGATGGCCGCTTCGATACATTCGCGGCCGTTGATGCGCGAGATGACTTTACGTTCCTTGTAGCCTCGGAAAACATCTGCCACGCTGCCCAAGGTTATAAAGATGTCGCCCCTTTTTTCTATGATGATTTCCTGGATTTCCTCGACAGTCTTGAACTGGTTGACAGTTCGGACCAAAAATTGAGTGTCTTTTTGTTTCAAAATCCCCGCAGAGAGATTCACATTTTCCTGCGCCAGCCGACTGGCCACAGTCGAAATGGGGATATTGAGAAGACTGAGCTGCTGTTCATTGAGATCGATATGGATCTCATCCTCCAAGCCGCCCGAGATGGAGCATGACGCGACTCCCTCGATGCTCTCCAAAGCCTGTTTGACTTCCCGTTCGGCGATGTACCTGATGCGCCCCAAATCAACATTACCGGTCAAGCCCAGCTTCATGATGGGCTCTTGGTTGGGGTCATAGCGGAGGATGACAGGTTTAGTGGCTCCGACCGGGAGGCGAAGGAGGTCCAGTTTTTCCCTGAGTTTCAGCGTGGCGAAATCCATGTTTGTATGCCAGGCGAACTCGACTGTAACCTCTGAGAGCTCCGCGCGGGAGACCGAGGAGATGCGAATGACATTGTCGACCACCCCGCATGTCTCTTCGATCGGTTTGGATATGATATTCTCGATTTCCGAGGGAGCGGTTCCTGGATATTCCGTCTGGATGGTGAGAGTAGGGTAGGAAATCTTGGGCAGCAGGTTGAGATTCAATTTGGAGTAAGAAATGAACCCAAAGATAACCGCGGCAATGGTGAACATGAAAATGGACACCGGACGATTGAGAGAAAACTTGACGATCTTCATTGGACTACATCAACTCTCTGGCCGTCTTTAAGTCCTTCGGCACCGACCACAATGATAACGTCACCTTCATTCAGTCCCTCTGTCACTTCCACCTCGTCTTCCTCGGTCAAACCGAGAAGAACTTCGCGCTGGTATGCCTGATTCTGATCCATAACAAAGACATAGGTCTTGTTCTGCTTATACAGGAGAGCTTTCCGGGGGATGACCAGGACGTTTTCTTTCGCCCCGATAGCGATCTGAACCTCCACGAACATGCCTGGTTTCAGGCGCAGGGATTTGTCAAAAACTTCGACCGTGACTTTTACTGTACCTGTCTGGACATCGATACGGGGATTGATCAATTTGACATTGCCTTCGAATGCTGCACCCTCCAGGACTTCGGTTGTGATGTCAGCAGACATTCCTGCTTCGAGCTTTATTGCATCGGATGTGGGGACATACACGCGGATCAACAGGGGATTGAAATCCTCGATGGTGTAAACCTGCTGGTTGGCGTTGACGCGGTCGCCTGTTTCGATCAAGCGTTCGGTGATGAAGCCTTCGGAAAGAGCCCGGATCTTGGTCCAATTCAACTGAAGCTGAAGATCCTTAAAACTCTCCATGCGGTTTTTGTAATCGAGTTGCCTTTGCTTATACGCTGCTTCCTGTGTCTGGAATTCCTGCTCGGAGATGAGAGTGCGCTTGATTAGCTCCTGATTACGGATGTAGTTGGCCTCTGCTTCTTCCAGGCTGAGCTTGGCCTGCTCCAGCTGGATCTTGGCCTGCTCGTAGCCGATTTTTATTTCTGTGTCGTCGAGAAGAGCGAGAACTTCGTTTTCTTTAACATAGGCTCCTTCTTCTTTCACGATCTCTTTAACATAAGCGGAAAGCCGGGAAAATATCTCGACTTTGCGCTCTGGCTCTACGATGCCGTTGAGAACAAGGAAGGAGTTGAGATTTTTACGTTCCACTGATCCTACACTCACTGGAACAGCTTCCCCACCTTGACCTCTGACTTTTGCGAGGATTTCCGGGATTTGCTCTTTTGGGATCCGTCCGGATTTGATGGCCTCTTTCAACTGATCGGGGATATCGAGCTTATCCACATCGATATCCTCACCTTGGGGCTTGGATCCGGGTTTTTGTCCTGGCTTGGTTGGAATATCGCTGTTATGGGGAACCTTTTGAGCTTGTTGCTTAGCTCCTGGATTATCACCTCTATTTGGACTATTGCTCCCAGACTTTCCACAGCCAAATGCCAGGATCAGGAACGCTGCCAACATAAATATAAGTAATTTTCGCATGGCCTTTCACCTAATCAATTCATTTTTTGTGCCTGACTTTTTTCCGTTTCGATCTTGTCGAAAACTTGTCAAACAACTTCCTTTACCACGCTTTCGATCTGAATGCAGTGGAATGTACTTGGATCAAGTACATTTATTAGACGATAAAGGAAGCAAATTCTTCCGAAATTTCAATTATTTCTACTGTTTCTGCGCACTTTCTATTATATTGTGTCTTTAACCATAAATCTACCCTTAATTCTAGAAAGTAAATTTCCCCATGTCTGTGTTAGGTCATGAAGCTGTAAGTTAAACGGATAGGATAGGCCATCAGGAGGAGAAGAGTTCTTTGTTAGCGAAGGATTACAACAATGTCAGCATAATGACTGTTGCTATTCGTGTGAGCTTGCACTTATTTGATCAGGAAAAGTTCTGTCTGGCGGCCGTCGATGAATTTACAGCCATCCTCTGTAAAAACACCGCCTTCCTCGAGACCGATCCGAATCTCTAGGTTGTCCCACTCGGGGACTTTAGTGCGATTATTCATCTCGATGGCATAACAAGTGTTGTAATGGAGGGGATATTCTCCCCTAACCGGGACGCCGTCTTGACGGTCCCAGAGCCCGACGACAAAGCCAGCCGCATGCCCATGCACTCCAAGGGGATGGCAGTAGACGCTGGGATTCAGACCTTCGGCCTTGGCTTTCTCGAGCGAAGAGAGGAGAACTTCGTTTCCGGTACGTCCGACTTTGTGCTCTGCCATTACGATGTCCTGCAGGCGGTTACCCCTGCGAAGGGCTTCTTTCAAGCCTTCTGGAGCGTCAGTCTCACCGATACGGCACACATAAGCATTCTGCTGTGTATCTGTACAGAGCCCAAGATAGATGATCCCGATGTCACAATGCAGGAGATCTCCCCGCCGGATCACTTGAGGATGATCTCTATATTCTTCTGCGTCTTTTTTCGAACGTTGAATCGAGACAGAGGGCTGGAACCAAGTTTTCAGTCCGAGGTCCGTGATTCGCTGCCGGATCCACCAGACTACATCATCGGTGCTCGTCGCATCGGGGACGATCACTTGATTGGAAAAGAATTCGGCTATGATATCATGTGCGATACCGCAGATGTGACGGTACAGGCTCAGCTCACGGGGACTTCGGGTTTCGAGCCAGCCCACACAGAGATTTTCTGCAGAAACTATTCGGGGTAAGTATTCTGGTCCCAGGATTCGAACCAATCGGGCCTTGAAGGAAGCGGAGAGCCCATCACCAAAAGCCCATGTTTCTGACTCATTGATGCCGATCTTTCTGGGATTGCTTTTTCGAATATAATCGGCCAGATTTTCGATTTGGTCTTTACTGCGGTCCTGATAGATGGATCTGTACCATTTCCCCATGCCATAGAAGCTGCCTGTCAATCGTTCCACTCCCTCCTCTTCTCCTCTGTCATGGAAGATGAGGATGGAAGTTCTGCGTGCAGCCATGGTCGGTTCCGGGACCATGGTCAAATAAACGGGATCCTCATTGTACTCCCTGCAGATGATGAGCCACATATCGATCCCTTCCCTCCGCATCAATTGAGGAATGATGTTCACCAAGCGCCATTCCAGGATTTCATTCATAATCCTGGCCCGATCTTTTTCCGGGAGAATGTTGTCGATGTCCCGAACAGCTGTGGTTCCGATATCTTGAGAGGGGAGGATTGCTGCTGTAAAGAATAGCGCAATTATGGTGAGCACAAACAACATTTTTCCTTTTTTCATATTTTCTTCCCTCCAATTGGTTTTGCGTTAATGCAAATATCGTTCATTCAATATATAGAGTTCGCTTTTATTTTTTATGGGTACAATTTTCAATGTTAATCTTACTCATCAGCCATTTCCTCTGCTTTAGTTCGGATTTTTGATGCTAGTGGAAGAGAATAAATATAGAAATGCTCATGAATTCAAATTATGTTCCGATTTTGAGGTTGACTCTTTTTGAGTCCGTGCCTCCATAATGGGACCTAACGTGGAATTCCACCCATCCCTGGCCGCCGTCCATTTTAACCAGAGCACAGAAGCGAAGCGTCTGCTTACCTTTGAGCCAGAATTCAGTTCCTCCTTTGATGATCACTTCAGCCTCTGATGCGGGATCTGAAGGATTGATACTGGCTGGTCCTTTTGGGACTTCTATCATCGAAATATTGTTCGAAGTTTTGATCGTAATCATGTCTTTTTCCACCCGGTTGAGCTGTTTTGTTCTGTCTGAGGCCGTAGGATAGACTCTGTCATTCATGACTGCTGCTTCGATCCAGTAGAGGCTGTCTGAAGCAGGACGCACCTTCACGTCTGTAATCGTGACTTTTGGGAATTGGCTGGCACAGTACATCACGAACTGGGCATTTTTTAGTGCCTCCTGTTCGATATACCTGGCAGGGGGAGTGCGACGAATGTGCTTTTTCGGAGTGCCTCCGATCCAGATCTCGTCAAGATCAGGATGGCGGACCTTATGGGGATGCACCCAACCCTCTCCTGTCAGTTCGATATCGATCCATTTGAGCATCTCTTCATCTGAGACACGGCCATCCCCGTCTTCGTCCGCATCAAAGGCGGGGCTGCCCCAGAGTTCTATCAGGTAGGCATAATTGCCCAGCATGTCATAAGAGGCGGCCTGTGCCTGTCCCGATCCTCCCGATGGGGTAGGCCGGTAGTTTTTCAGGATTCGGGCGCCCATGGTTACGATTTCCGTCTGAGCGTTCATGTCTTCCTGGTACTCGGGCTTGACCTGGATGTTAAAAGCCTGGGCATATTTGTTGGTTTTTCTCATATCCTCTAAGAACTGATTGAACCTCTCCTCCTGCCGCCGACGCTGCTCATCTGACATTCTCTGTTCTTGGGTAGGAGGGCGTGCAAACATGATCAGACGGCCGGTGTTATGGTAATGAAAACTGGCGAATATGTTGGGATGGTTGAGCATGAAGGTGTAAGCGTTTCTAGTGCAGGGCTCGGACATGGTGTAGGGATTTCCAGCCTCCAAGTTCCAGCCGGATGGATAATTGCGGTTGGGATCAGGTCCACCGATATCGTCTTCGTTGATCATGCCGTCGCCGTCATTGTCGTATCCTTCGTCACCGATACGCCGGAAGCGCAGCACATCCTCGTCTGGATCATCCAGGCGAATGAACCGCCTTTTATCTGCTGAAAGTTTGTAATCACCGTTGGGATCTTCGATGTACATGGTGGAAAGCTCTCCGTCCCCGTCCACATCTTCTGTTCTGTCTTCGTCGTAAAGCCCATCTCCGTCGTTGTCTTCGGGCCGAAAAGGTTCTCGTGGATTGTTTGGCGTGTTGGGATGCTCGACAAAAGAAGCATTAGCATCGACATTGAGGCCTGGGAGGATATAAAATGTGCAGTTGTCCACAAGATCCTTGACATAGGGATCATAATCGTACCGCGTCAGTAAATACCACATTAAATAAAGGGAGCAGGTAATACCATTGACCTCGTTCCCATGCACAGCGCCATCCACCCACATAGCGGTCTTTTCGGTATGTTTGCCGGTTTCTTTGGTTGTTATGGTAATCAGGTATTGGTCACGTCCCATCCGGCTTTTGCCGATGCTCTGGATATCGGATAGAAGGGGATATTTTTCCTGGATGTCATGCATGATCTTAGTCCATTCAGCATAAGCATAGTACTGATTCCAGTTGATGGGAAAATCCAGTTCACCGTGGTAACCGCCAGGGCTTTTCTGCAGCTTTTTTTGGGCAAAGATAGACGTCGTCGAGATCATGACGAGAGTTAAAATAATAACTCCAGAGTATTTAATAAGCTGTTTTAAATTCATCGTGTTTCTCCCTTCAATCGATGGCGATTTGTTCCATCTTCGTGCCCCCCTTCTGTGAGGTGACGACGATCTTTAATGGTGTGTTTTCTTCTACAGCGACAACCCATGTGACCGTCCGGGAGGGCCCCTTTTGTTGGACCTGAGTGGGCTCTCTCTGCGGCTGTCTCATCCAGGGCATGGGATAGCCAGGTGGGTAGAAAAATCTGCGTTGTCTGGTTGGCTGCTCCGTGGCTGCCGGCATTCTTTGTCCTCTGTACCCAGGAATTTTTATGGTTTCTTCGATCACACCCAATTTTTGGAAAGGAGTGCCGACCAGATAGGCGGTTTTGTTCCGGTCACCAATCAGCCAGATCACATCCTCTCTATTTCCCGCTAGCCGAGCGCCTCGGGCAATGTGAGTCGCGAGCTGACCTGAATTCTCGACTTTGGCTGTCACTTCGAGCACTTTATATTTGCCTTTTGACGGACCTTTCTGGATTGTGACCTCATCTCCATTCTGGACGGCTTTGGCTTCTTTGGCACTGTTGGTTGTGTACAAGACCTTGGTCTTGACATCGGTGATGGCTACTTCGGGTAAAAGGCCAGCCCTGAAGAGCTCGAACTGGCAGTGAGTCTCGCAGACCTTACGCAGAGCGTCTCCTGGCCAGGCGTTGTTTCGGTAGTTCGGAAGCCATCCGCCGATCTCGCCTTCCCCCAGTTCCGGATGTTTGAATTTTTTCCAACCAACGAACAGCCTTCCTCCATACTTTTTGTCCTGATATTTAAGCATTTCACGCTGCATCTTGACATAGCCATTATCTCCTTCCAACTCGGGGAAGTCCGGAAGGTCCTTCCTGGGGTTCCAGAGTTCGGTAGTGATCGCATAGATGCCATACTGCATGTACATCCAGTCAGAGGCCATGCCGTAGCTGTAGCGCTGGTCCCGCTCCTCGTTATAGCTCACTCTCCAGCCCCGAGGCAGTTCATACCCCCGTTGGAGAGCGTACTTGTTCTTTGAAGTCTTTTCGAGCTCTTCCCTGTATTTATCCATGTCTTCAGGATTTTGCCATGCTTCTGGCACCTCTTCTCCTATGAGTTCCAGGTATTTCTTTCCCATGATGAAGTCGAAGACAGCGACATCCTTGGGGTGAAGCTTGGGATGGGGAGCTGTGCCCAGTGGTCTGTAGGTAAAACCACCAGAGGTGTGATAATTCTGGGCCATCAAAACATTGGTGTGGTTGGTCAAAAACTCGGCAATCGCTCGAGTCTCGGGAGCTGAGAAAGCGTAGTCTCCCTGGCCACCAGCAAAGCCATCTGGTCGAAACCAACCCTCAGAGAAGTTGCGGTTGAGATCGATACCTGCCTCAGAATCTTCTCCACGCTCGCCATCGCCATCGTTGTCTTTATCCTCCCTGATAACAGAATATCTGTCTTTATCGGTTTTTTCGTCTCTGCGGAGCCGTATCATCATACGTGGATCTTGATCATCGATAATATAATTCCCATTTGGATCTTTGTACCGAAACTGCAGGATGAGGCCGTCCCCGTCGAGGTCGTCATACCCGTCTTCATTGACTTTCCCGTCTTTATCGTCGTCTTTCAGCATGCTGTTGTATCTTTGAGGAATGCCTTTTTCCACGCTGTTGTAAACCCCGTCTGGATTGACGATGGGACAGATGTAGAAGGTCTTGTTATCGACGAGGCTCTTGATCGAAGCGTCGGAATCGTATCCAGAGATCAGTTTGTCGATAGTATACAAACAGACTTCGGTTCCTGTGAATTCATTCCCGTGTGTGGCTCCGCAAATCCAATGTCCAGGCTTTCCCTGGTAAGGTTCCATCGGCATGACATTTTTTACCCCTTCTTTGCGCATGTTCCGCAGTTCCACATGGGTGTCGATTGTGGTTCCCTTTTTCATGTTAGAGATCACAAGCACGTATAGGGACCTCCCCATAGTACTTTTTCCGATCTCGAGAAGCTTTGTGATGGTCGGGTAGGCCTGAGCAACAGCCTTTAAATAATTCACTGTGCCGGTATAGCCGTGGTAATCATCGAAGCTTAGGGGAACTTTCTGTGCCGGGTAACTGGCTGTGTTCGTAATTAGGCCAGCCATGAGAAACACGATGACCGGCCCGGAAGTTAAGAGAGAGTTCAATTTCATGGCATTTTCCCTCCTTTATTAGGATTCGTGTTATTGGAAATTATAGAGGATTGAGAAAAGAAGATTTTGGCAGAACACATCGAAGGTATTACATATTACAAATCGTCACTAAAATCAAAGGATTTCATCCTGATGTGTTTGAAGCAGAAAAAAATGGTTGATCACCTTGAATATTTCCTTTTTTCAAGGATGAAGTCTGCGGCGAGGCTTCCTGTATGGAAGGCTGTTGGAACGCCTCCGAGAAAGAGCTCAGAAGCTGCAAAGATACCAACCATTAAGAGGTTTGCGACCGGAGTTTCCACAAGTATTTTGCCTCCGAGGGCATTTTCATTCTTAACGCTCCAGGTCCATCCTGCCAGAGATCCTCTGTATCTCTGACCCCAATCTTGGTACGTAAGGGGAGTGGCAGCTTCCATTACTTCGACAGCAGAGCTGAGTCCCGGCAAGATGTTTTCGACTGTCTTCACCAATGACCGGGCCAATTTTTCTTTATATAGCCCGTAATCTTCTCTTCTCTTTTTTTCTCCTGTCCAATAGCCTGAGAAATGATCATAAGGGAAACCCACACGAAGCAAAATTGCAGCTTTTTTCAAGGGAACCAGTTGGGGAGCATTGGCTGACCACAGGCATATCTCGATCTCCCGATTATCAAAGTCCTCCAGCTCTGCTGTTAGTTCTGGATTGTATTGGCGCCGGAAGAAGAGGTGGGGTGCCCTTAAAGCTTGCAGATCGACATTCCCTGGGTCCACACCCAAATAGACACACAATTCGGATTGAGTGTAAGGAATTTTGGAAATACTGTTCAGGAACTGTTTGGTTGCTGCCCCTTCATCGACAATTTCGAGGAATGTCCTTTTATAGTCGGCATTGGAAACAATCCAGTGAGCCTTATAGACTTCACCTTCCTCACAAACCACTCCGGTTGCTCTTCCTTCTTTTATCTGGATTTTTTTTACAGGACATCGCGTTCTGATTTCTCCTCCAAAACTCAGGAATGCCTCCAGCATCAGATCGGTTAGGCCATGAATGCCGCAGGAGGGAAACCAGATGCCCTCAAAAGACATAACATTCCACATCAAGGCGAGATTCAAAAGAGACATTGCAGGGAGATGAGTCCCTTGGGAGCCTAGCAGGTTTCTAATGACTTGGCTGCTGAAGTGGCTTTCCAGTAATTTGCTGCTTGGCGTACAGGAGTGCTTTTTGATGCGATTGATCTTTTTTTGTGTGTCATCATCCATGGTTTCAAGTGCCATCTTCTTCTTTTCACCGAGGAGGTAATCCGGATGCCAGGAAGAAATATCCTTGATTGAGGCTATGATTTCACCGAGTTTCGCAAAGAAGACTTCGGTCTTTTTTTCGTCCGGGTAAATACTTCTTATATCCTCTTTGAATTCTTCAAAGGGACGGCTGTAGACAATATCAAAATATGGAGTGACGAGTTGGAAGTGATTTCGTTTGAAATCGATCTTTTTCTCGATGCCTAGATCTTTTAAAAAATCCAGCACCTTACGAGGGAAGCTGAAACTCAGTGGACCCATGGGAAAAGCGTAGCCATCTCTATGAAAGATGTGGCTTGTCCCCCCTATATGGTGGTTCTTCTCAAGCAGTAAAACTTTTCCCCCTTGTTTGGCAAGCTTCGCTGCACAGCTCAAACCGCCGATACCAGACCCGATGACAATGACATCATATTTCATGATCGTCCGATTTTATATGTGGTTTCTCTGTTTCATCCCATGGGGATTCTTCTGTTGAGCATGGAAAGTGTGAGTGGAGAGTATACCATAGCTCTTGTGATTGATTCCAAATTTTTCATGTGCTAGAATACAACTCCAAAATCGTGATGTAGAAGCAGTCAGGTAAGCTGATTCGTCAGCCCGCGGATTTTCCCCAGCGAGAAAAATCCGCTTATTCCTCGGCTCGCTCTCCTCTTCGAGGAACCATGCCCGTTCGCCTCCGGATGGCTTCCTAATCAGCTTACCTGACTGCTGTGGAAGCTTTCATGAAGACGGAGATGCTTCCAATGTACCATAATATAAATAATAGGCTTAGGAAATAAGTAGAGACTCATGGGGAAAATAACTCAAAACATAGAAAAAATTTTTTTAATATCAGCTGTATTTATAGTCTTCTTTTTGGCCAATATGAATGTATGTTCTCAATTCATATTTCCGCAAGAGAAAAAAAAGAAAGGGATATCGTATGATATCGCTGTCAGTGCTATCTCGATTTCTGTCACGGTTCAAGATAAAAAAGGACTGTACATCCGGGACCTCGATAAAGAAGATTTTTCAATCTATGAGAACGACGAGAAAAAGGAAATCACCTATTTCAGCCATAATTTTGAGGCTCCCCTGAGCTTAACCGTTCTGCTTGATGTGAGTGGAAGCATGGCCCTTCTGGATAGACTGAAAGAAAGCAAGGATGCCCTCCATTATTTGGCAACATTTCTTCTTGATGAGAGGGATGAAGTCTCTCTTTTGATTTTTGCTGATGGAGAAGTGGAAGTGGCTGTGAATTTTTCAAAAGACAAGAGTGAATTTTTTAAAGTTCTGGAGGAAACCGAGGCTTACGGACAGACTGCGCTGAATGATGCTGTGGGGGTTTCTCCGGAGTTCGCGAACAAAGGAATTTTTGAAAAGAGAGCTCTTCTTTTGATTACGGATGGGATTGAAAATGATAGTCAATATTCTCCTGAGCAAGCCATTGAAGTCGCGCGGAGGGTGGACGTCCCCATCTATACCATCGGGTACAAGATCCCTTTTAGTGAGCAATATTTGAACAAGTATAAGCGGTCTCAAGGATTGACAGCTTCCCTTATCATTGGCTCTCTGGAGAGATTTTCTTCAGCGACCGGAGGTAAGGCCTTTTTCGTCGATAACGCCTTTGATTTTAAGCATACCTTGAGGATGATAAAAAGAGAACTCAGCCATCAGTACATCATCGGATACACATCCTATACAGATCCGAAAAATGAGTATCGAAAAATCAAGGTTACAACATCGAAAGGGAATTATAAGATAAGAACGAGAGAGGGATACTATGGCGGAGAGAAAAAAGAATCACGATAAAGTCTAGCTTATTTTGAGAACTTAGGCTATTGCCTAAGTAGCTGACTTTTTTGTTTTGAAGAAGGTATGTCTTGTGTTAAGATAACACTATTCTAATTACGGTAAGTGAGGAAAAAATGAAGAAAAACAAAACCGCCTTCCTAATAGGAGCATTCTTGCTCGTTGGTTTGATTACTTGTACGGGATGCGCCACCAAAAAATATGTACTGCAAGAAGTGGCTACTCTGGACCAAAAAGTGGAGGAAGTAGAAACCTCAGTCGAAGAGAATCAGAAAAGGATCAAAGAACATGACGAACGATTAGTCACCCTTGGTTCGTTGATCAAACAGCAAGAAACCGAAATGAGTAAACAGAAGTCCGAACTGGATAGCAAAATAAGCGAAGTTAAAACAGCTGCTCAAGGAAGATTAATTTTCGAAGAAGTTCTGAGGAATGATGAAGCGAAATTCAAGTTTGACAGCTTTGAATTGAGTGATGAGGCGAAAACGATGATAGATGAGTTTGTGCAAGTCCTGATTGCTCAGGACAAAGGTGTGTATCTTGAAATCCAGGGTCATACGGATAGCACAGGACCGGAAAGTTGGAATTTGGTGCTGGGAGAGAAGAGAGCCGGTGCGGTGATGGACTATCTTCACAAGAAATACCGTATCCCTCTCCATAGAATGGAAGTGATAAGCTACGGCAGTGAACAGCCTGTGGGCGACAATTCGACTCGTGAAGGAAGAGCTCAGAACAGACGCGTGGTTATTTTGGTGTACGAATAGGTAGAATACACATTATCTATTTTTTATCGCTTAAGCCTATTTTATTGCACCATCCATAAATCCAGAGCTTGAAAAATTCAATTATTGAGACATTCTCAATACCATTTCTTAACGCCTTGGCAAAATCCCCTTAGGATAAAAGCCCTAACTCCGTTGTATTACACTGTTTGGTAGAAAAGGAATATTTATATTGGTATAGTTGTCCATTGCCTCATGAATCTTGTGGATTCATTTTTGGTAGCGATCACAGTCTTCAGGCATAACTAACCTCTGGTTTTTCAACTTTGATGTTATGGACAATGTTAACAAGACTGGGCTAACAGCGGCGCAAAATGGGATTGTATAATGCCAATTTGCCTTATGTCCTTCGACCAAATATATTAGAAGAGATAAACATAATAGTGGTCCCTGTAATACCTGCCACTAGGACTCCTTGGTTGGTAGAAGGCTAAAGCCCTTAAAGAGGTTGAATAAAATGAGATATAAAAAAAGCAGAATCCTTATATTTTTTCTTTCACTTCCTCTAATGTTCCTGGTTTCTTTTGGAGATAAAACGGCTCATCGCATTCAACCTGTTGATTTTCTCTATGTCGGAGCGTTTATCCTTCCTGATGATGAGACGGTTTCCTACATAAAAAGCTGGAACTACGGCGGACATTCGATGACTTATTATCCAGATGGAGATCCAGATGGGCCTGATGACGGGTATCCAGGATCTATTTTTGCTACTGGACATGCTTGGGAGCATCAAATTTCAGAAATAGATATTCCAGTTCCTGTGGTTTCGGAAACAAAAAAGTTGGGGGATCTAAATACAGCAAAAACATTACAATCCTTTGAGGACATTATAGATGTCGGTGATCTCGAGATTCCGCGGACAGGTCTGGCTTATTTACCTCCACAGGGATCTCAAAGAACTCCAAAGCTCTATTTTTGCTGGGGTTTTCATATGCAGGATGGGCCTCCTAACCTCACTCATGGATGGTGCGAACTGGATCTTTCTCATCCTGAGATACAGAGAGGATGGTATCTGGCTGGTCTCCCTTCCTATATTCAGAACATGAGCACAAATGATTATATGTGTGAGATTCCCTCCGATTGGGCAGATGCAAACACTCCAGGAATGAGATTGGCTACGGGACGATTTCGAGACGGAGGTTGGTCGGGTCAAGGCCCTGCCCTGTTTGCCATCGGACCTTGGAACCAGGGAAATCCACCTCCCTTCGGCGCAGCACTACAGAATGTTCCTCTAATCCTCTATTCCTCGACCTATGTTTATGACTCAGATGATCACATTATGGATGACTATCATCATTCTGATGAATGGTCAGGGGTTTCCTGGATCACTGCTGGAAGCAAATCAGCTGTTATTTTTATTGGGACCAAAGGCTTTGGTGATTGCTGGTATGGAAATCCAGACGGCCCATGCATGGACTGCGAGGACAGGGGATGGTGGAGTGATGAATTTAGTGGTCAGGTCATATTTTATGATACATACGAGCTGGCTGAAGTTGCAGCCGGACTTAAGCAGCCATGGGAACCTCAGCCCTATGCTTCCTTGGAGATTGATAATTACCTCTTTAATGTCACATCGAACCAAAAAAAGTACCATGTGAATGCATGCTGTTTCGATCCCATGCGTCGATTATTGTATATTTTTGAACACCGAGCAGATGGAGATAAACCCCTCATACATGTTTGGAAAGTCAATTCAGACTCTGATTCATTTCTTGAAAGAAGTAAAAAGGGAGCTGTTCGAAGATAAACATTTTGCTTTAATTTTTCTATTTGGAAGTAACAATTAATGACTTTCCTCAGAAAGAAAGATGAAGTTGTTAGTTAGAAGCTTTGAGTTTTCGGAAATTCCTATAGTCTAATTTATTCGCCTTGTTTTTCTTGGACTTGTTCCACACGTCCCCCGAGGTGTTTACTTAAGAACTTTTCCATGGCTCTGTAGAAGTCGAAACGGTTCTCTTCATTCCGGAAACCGTGGCCTTCGTTTTCTTTAACCATATACTCGACCTCGATGCCTCGTTCTCTTAAAGCTTCAACGATTTGATCTGATTCGCCTTTATTCACACGCGGATCATTAGCGCCCTGAGCGACCAGCATCGGAACCTTGATTTTGTCTGCATGAAAGATCGGTGAGATCTTTTCCCACAATTCCTTGTCTTTCTCTGGGTGTCCCATCATTTCATAAAACATCTCTCGCATCGGCTCCCAGTATGGCGGGACGGATTTTATCAAGGTGAAGAGGTTCGAGACGCCGACGTAATCCACACCACAGGCGTAAAGATCGGGAGTAAACGCAACTCCGGCCAGGGTCGCGTATCCTCCGAAAGATCCTCCATAAATGCCGACGCGATTAGGATCGGCAATTCCCTGTTCGATCAACCAATTGACTCCGTCTGTTATATCATCCTGGATTGCCAGTCCCCATTGTTTGAATCCTGCCTCCCAGAATTTGCGGCCATAGCCGGTCGAAGTTCGGAAATTCATCTGAAGGACTCCATATCCGCGGTTCGCCAAAAACTGCACTTCTGGATTGAATCCCCAGACATCCCGGGACCAAGGGCCGCCATGTGGATTGACAACGATGGGGAGTTTTTCCGGCTTTAATCCTTTTGGAAGAGTCAAATACCCAAGAATGGTCAAACCATCCCGAGATGTGTACTGAATGGGCTTCATTTCGGCCAATTCTGTTTCATCTAACCAGGGGCTGACATCAGCCAGTTTCATGAATTCATCTGTCTCACGGTCGAGGTAGTAATATGTACCCAGGGACCGGTCGCTGTAGGTTCGGACAAGAATCTTGGTCTCATCCCGGCTCATATTTGCCACGACCACCTCGTACCCAGGCAACCTTGCCTCCAAGTTTTCTTGGAGCTGTTTCCGATCTTCATCTAAGAAATGGTAGTGTCTTTTTTCGGTGAGATACGCCACTCCTGTGATGACTTTGCGTTTGTCCGACCTCATGAGACCCGAGACATCAACCTCGGGATGCTCGTATATGAGTCGGGTCGTCTCCTTGGTATTGATCTCGTATTCGAAGATTGCGGTTTTATCCCTGCCGATATTGGAGGCCACATACAGGTTCTGGTTATCGAAAGTAAAAAACAAGGGAGTCAGAGTTTCCTTGAAATTGGTGGTTATGAGTGTTTGGAAATCGTCCTTTTCCGTTGCCCGGTACAGTACACTGGTATTAACGCCGTCAGTTGTCGTCACGATCCGCAGTTTGCCATCATGATCTGTCTGCCATCCTGTATAGGTGCCAGGATTCTCCGCGATCAGCTCCATATCCCCGGTGTTCACATTGATCCTGAACGCATCGAAGAACCGTTTGTCTCTGTTGTTTACGGCGATCAATATGTGTTCATCGTCGTTTTTCAGGTCATCGATCAATTGGACTCGAACCTTTTCGAAAGGCGTAAGGGTCTTTTCTTCGCTCCCGTCGATGTTGACGGCGTACAGTTTGAAATTCTCGTCCCCTCCTTTGTCCTGCACATAGGCGATGCGCTCGTTGTTGGCCCAGAAGTAACCGGCAATATCCCTTTCTGTTGCATTGGTTATCCGAGTCACCTCGTCTTCACCTATTTTCTGCACATGTACGTTCAGACGCTTTTCCCACGGCTGCATAAAGGCCAGATGTGTCCCATCAGGGGAGAGCGAAAATGCCGTCTTTTCCGGATTGCGGAAAAAATCCTCCATGGGAATCAACCTCGGCATCTCTTCTTTGGGAGCACAACTCGTAATGAGGATAAGAAGACAAAAAGCTAAAGCCATAGTTCGGGCACGCATAAAAACCTCCTTTCTGTTATCCAAAATATTGTCTGTCAGATTATTATACAAAAAATCAGCATAATGACGCCAAGTTTTTTCTATGGAGACAAACGCAGCTTTTTCGCTTTGACATCCCATTCCTGGCTGTGATAATAGATACATTAGTTTAGACAAGGATCAACAGTACATCAGGAGTCGATCCTTCCATCGTTACTTCAAAACGGAGTGAAAATGGAAGTCAAGTGTCCAAATTGCGATACTGTAAATTCATCCGATTCTAAATTCTGTAAAGAGTGTGCTGCATCTCTCATTTCTGCGGAGGATATTTCTGTGCTTCCTACCAAGACACTCCAAATTCCCATCCAGGAATTATCCAGAGGAAGAACTTTTGCTGGCAGATATGAAATTATTGAAGAGCTGGGGAAAGGAGGGATGGGCCAAGTCTACAGAGTCTTCGACAAGAAAATCGAGGAGGAGGTGACACTGAAGCTCATAAAGCCTGAGATTGCTTCTGACAAGAGGACAATAGAGAGGTTCCGCAACGAACTGAAACTTGCCCGAAAGATCACACATAAAAATATATGTCGAATGTATGACCTCAATGAAGAAGAAGGAATTCCCTATATCACCATGGAATATATCCCAGGTGAGAACCTAAAAAGCATGATCGCCATGACGGACAAATTAAGTGCAGGAACGGTCGTTAAAATAGCCAAACAGATATGTGAGGGATTGGCTGAAGCTCACAGGCTGGGAGTCGTGCATCGAGATTTAAAACCCAGCAACATCATGATTGATAAAGAAGGAAACGTCCGAATCCTCGATTTCGGGATTGCTCGCTCGCTTGAGACGAAAAGAACAACAATCGTTGGAGCGATAATCGGGACGCCTGAATACATGTCTCCTGAGCAGGCTGAGACAAAAACGGTGGATCATCGGTCAGACATTTATTCACTGGGGGCTGTGTTGTTTGAGATGGTGACAGGAAGAATCCCTTTTGAAGGAGACGCTCCTCTCGGCATTGCCATGAAGCATAAGGGAGAAAAGCCCCCAAATCCTAGAAAATTAAATCCTCAAATTCCAGAAGACCTCAGCCAAGTGATACTGAAATGCCTGAAAAAAAAGAAAGAAGAACGCTATCAGCGAGTAGAGGACCTCCTTTCTGAGTTGATCAAGGTTGAAGAAGGTATTCCCACTACAGAGTGGGGAGTTCCCAAGAAAAGGCCAAGCACTTTGAAAGATATAACTGCAGCATTGGGCAAGAAGAAGATTCTTGCTCCGGTACTTGCTCTTACCGCGATTTTAGCTTTAGCAGTGATCATCTGGCGCATCGTTTCGACAAAAGAAGCCGTTCTTCCGCCCAAGATTGAAAACTCATTAGCTATCATAAGTTTTGAGAATCAAACCGGGGATAAGGCATATGACTATTTGCAAAAAGCCCTACCCAATCTTTTGATCACCAACTTGGAGAACACGGGCCTTTTTTATGTTGCCACATGGGAGCGCATGTATGATCTTCTCGAACAGATGGGGAGGGATGATGTTGAGTTGATTGACAGAGATTTGGGCTTCGAGGTATGCCGAAGAGAAGGCATTGAAGCCATTGTAGTTGGCAGTTTCGTTAAAGCTGGCGATATATTCGCCACAGATGTGAAAATCCTGAACGTCGAATCAAAAAAAATCATCAAGAGTGCCACTTCCAGGGGAGAAGGAGTGCGAAGCATTCTAGAAAGACAGATAGATGAGCTGAGCAAGGAGATTTTTCGGGGAATGGAGATAGCCATACAAAAATCAGAGGCATCACAAATGAAGATCGCAGAGGTGACGACTGCTTCTATGGCAGCCTATGAGAATTTTCTTGAAGGAAGGGACTGTGTCGACAAACTCTACATGGAAGATGCAAGGGATTTTCTGGAGAAAGCTGTAGAGATCGATCCTCATTTTGCGGTTGCTTACCTCTACCTGGCGAGAACCTATCAATGGCTGAACGATCCCAAGGCTCGTGACGAAGCTTATGAAAGGGCCTGGGCTTTATCCGATAGAGCATCAGAAAAAGAAAGACTGTACATCCATGCAGCCTATGCACTTGATGTCGAAGGAGACGCAGAAAAAAGCTTCCTGATATACCAAGAAATGGCTCAAAAATATCCTAGAGAGAAGGGCGTTCACTACCGTATGGCCACTCATTATCGTAGACAAAATGTTTGGGATGAATCTAAAAAAGAATACAAGATCGCATTAGAGCTCGATCCAAAATATAGTACAGCAATGAATGATCTAGCCTACACGTATCTAATAATAGGGGATTATGAAAACGCCATCGAATACTTTAAAAAATATGCCCTCACGTATCCTGAGGATGCCAATCCTCATGATTCTTTAGCTGAGTCCTACCTGCGCAAGGGCAATCTCGATGAAGCCATCGCGAGTTATAAAAAAGCTCTGGAGATCAAGCCTGATTTTGGTTCGGACTCTTCCATCGGATACATATACGCTTTGAAGGAAGATTTTCAAGTAGCCTTAGGGTGGTACGATCAATTCATCGAAAGGGCTGCATCGCCTGGCAGAAAAGTATGGGGATACATAAATAAAAGTCTCGTTCAGAGCTTTAGAGGCGATATGAAAAACTCCCTCGAGACTCTTGACTCAGCGTATGAGCTAACCGAATCTATCGGAAATCGATTCCAGATGGACCTGATAAACTTTAGGAGAGCATGGATCTATTACGAAAGCGGAGAATTTTATCTCTGTCGAAAATACCTGGATTCCTGGTTTATCTCCGCTGGAAGTCCTGATAATTCTTACCTGGCAAGGAACACCGCAATGTACAATTTCTTACTAGGGCTGGTAGATTTAAAACTGGACAAGTTAGATACCGCAAGGGCAAGGTTGAAGGAAATGGAATCAGTTTTGCAAGAGGTCGATTCTGCAATCAAGGTTGTCATCATCTTCCACTATTACCTGCTTCAAGGAGAGGTCTTCGTTGCAGAAGGATTGACTGAAGAAGCCATTTTAGCTTGCAAGAATTTTCCCGAGATTGAGATGCCGAATTTTCAGAATCCAGTAATAGCTTTTTATAATTTGCCTCCACAGAAGGATGTGCTTGCACGGGCATATCAAAATAAGGAGGACTGGGATAAGGCTGTCGCTGAATACAAACAGTTGATGACTTTTAATGCCGACAGCAAAAATCGCTTTTTCATCCATCCTCTCTATTATTACAGGCTTGCCAAATTGTATGAAAAGAGGAATGATTCTGAAAGGGCTCTTGAGCAATATGAAAAATTCCTCAGCCGTTGGAAAGACGCCGATCCTGACCTTCATGAGGTCAAGGATGCCAAGAAACGGCGGGCTCATTTGAAGTGACGTAATTCTTGAGATTCTGGATGATAAAGAATTATTTAAGAATCACTTACCGAAACTTAATCAAATACAAATCATATTCGTTGATCAATATTTTTGGACTTTCTCTCGGTATTGCCTGCTGCATATTGATTTATGCCTATATCGGTTATGAACTCTCCTATGACCGTTACCACAAAAATGCAGACAGCATCTACAGAATTGTTTCTCAGAGAGTCGCCATGGGAAAGACGAGTATACTTGCGACGACTCCTGCTCCTGTAGGGCCGACCATGGTCGAGGACTTCCCAGAGGTGTTAGATGCTGTTAGATTCAGTCCTACTGTTAAGAGGGTTTTCACCTATCAAGATAAGAGCTTTTTTCAAGACGGAGTTCTTTATGCAGATCCATCTGTTTTTAAGGTGTTTTCTTTTGAAATGATCGAAGGCGATCCGGAAACGGCTCTCGAGGTCCCATTCACCATGATTTTGGCGGAGAAAACAGCTCGAAAAATCTTTGGAAATGAAAGCCCCGTTGGAAAGATAATCAATTGGGACAATAAATTTGACTATCGGATTACAGGAGTCGTGAAAGATCCACCCCCAAATTCCCATTTCACGTTTAATGTCCTGGCTTCGTTTGCAACCTTTATGAAATACGATCCAAGGATAGGCTCCTGGAGAGGGGGAAGCTTTCAAACCTATTTGCATCTGCGGAAAAATGTTGATCCTAAACAATTCGAACAAAAATTTAAAAGTTTTAGTGAGAAGTATCTCGGACCGATGCTAAGAGAACAAGGCATAGAGCTTGAGATGTATCTTCAGCCCTTAAAAAGTATCCATTTGCATTCTCGACTCGAATATGAGTTAGGGATTAACAGCGATATCAAGATCATCTATGCTTTTTCGGCTATCGCCATGATGATACTCATAACAGCCTGTATCAACTTTATGAACCTCGCGACAGCCCGTTCGATGAGAAGGGCTAAAGAAGTGGTTCTGCGCAAACTTCTGGGAGCGGAGAGAGGCAAAATCGTTTTTCTATTTCTCGGGGAATCGTTTATCTTTGCTCTGTTCTCTTTGATTATCGCAATTATTCTTGTCCGGCTGTTTCTTCCCTACTTTAATCTACTGGCGAGCAGACAAGTCGCCCTAGAATCCCTTGATATGCCCTCCATATTCGCGGGCTTAGCAGGAATATTCATATTTGTCGGGTTTGTGGCAGGAAGTTATCCTGCGTTTTTCTTGTCTGCGTTCAAACCTGTTTCTGTCCTAAGAGGTTCTTTCCAACAAGGGTCCAGAAGTTCTCGATTTCGTTCTGTTTTGGTTATCTTTCAGTTTGCCATCTCAGCCATCTTGATAATCTGCACGCTGGTAGTATTCAACCAGCACAATTATATCCGTAACAAAGATCTCGGTTTCGATGAACAAAATTTGTTGGTTATCGCCCTTCAGAATCAAGAAGTGAGAATGGACCTAGAATCCTTTAAAAATGAACTGTTCAAGATCGATGGAGTTGTGAGCGCTGGTGCTTCTTCCATGGTTCCGGGGGAAATGTATTTGTTCACCATCGGGATTCGCCCTGAGGGGTATTCTAAAGATCAAGCGTTCAGGATGGATAACTTTCTTGTTGACTATGGCTTTCTCGATACATTTAAGATCGAGATCGTGCAGGGAAGAGGATTTTCGAAAGAAATGATAACTGATATCAAAGAGGGAGTCATGATTAATGAGACCGCTGTCCGAAAATTGGAATGGGACAATCCGATGGGAAAAACGATCGAAATCCCGTCTCCATTTTCAGGGGAAACAGTCAAAAAATCAATTATCGGGGTTTTTCGGGATATACACCAGAGGTCTTTGTACTCAGCCATTGCACCCACGGTAATTGAATATATCAGCAATGAAGGGGCTGTCGAGGCCAGAGCAAGGAGGTTGACTTTACGATTGAATACCGATGACATTTCTGGAACGATGGCGAAAATCGAGCAAAAGTGGAAAGAGGTCTATCCCAGCAGTCCCTATTTTTCCTTTTTTCTCGATGGGTTTTTTAACAGTCAACACAGAGCCGAGGGAAAACTGGGCAGCATATTCCGCACTTTTTCCATTCTGGCTGTAATAATCGGTTGTCTGGGATTGTTTAGTCTTGTGTCTTTTACTGCCGAGCAGCGGACCAAGGAAATTGGAATCAGAAAGGTGCTCGGCTCAACAGTGATATCGATCGTTGTTTTGCTTTGCAGGAAATTCATTTTTTTGGTGACACTTTCCAATATTATAGCCTGGCCCATCGCTTATTTCGTTATGAAAAAATGGCTACAGAACTTTCCTTATTCTGCAAATCTGGAAATTGACGTTTTCGCTATTACTGCAATGTTTACATTTGCCATTGCGATTCTGACGGTCGGTTATCAATCACTTAAAGCGGCCTTCGCAAATCCAGTGGATTCTCTCAGATATGAATAATGATCTAAGAGGAGGAAGAGTCAAGAAGATCGGATTCGATTATCTGACTTCTTTTTTGTAGAAGAGGCAGTGTTTATGTTTATTCATATCCTGCCTTGGTGATTAAAGTCAACGGTTTTGCATATCTGTATCCCTCTTGGACTTGAATTCGCTTCCTTCGTTCCAATCAGGAAAACTGGAGTCCATGCTCAAACGGTATCCGATCATAAAATACATATGCAGATCTTCCCGCAGGCCGCTCAAATCCCAATTTGGATCATACTCATCCGAAACTTGATGGTATTTTTCTCTGACGTAGTTTTCCTTTTGAGCTCGTCCCCATTCCTCCCCCTTTTCCAGATGTTGAATGCCTGAGCCGGCACTCAAAGCTGGCACGCCCTGCTTGGCGAAAGGAAAATGGTCTGAGCGGTAAAAGGATCCTTTTTCTGGAGTGGGATTAGGAAGAACCACCCTTCCCACTTCTGCAGCATAGGCTTTGACATGTTCATCCAACTCGGACTGCCCATAACCAACGATCCGGATATCTTTCATCCGACCGTAGATATTCAGACTGTCCATATTGATGACGGCAACGGTTTTGTTCAGAGGATAGATGGGGTGAGTGGCATAATATTCAGAGCCCAACAATCCCTGTTCCTCGGCAGTAACCGCCATGAAGAGTATCGATCTTAGAGGAGGGGAGCCGAGGCGTTGAAAGGCCTCAGCCAGTTCGATCAGAGCTGCGGTGCCGGTGGCATTGTCCAGGGCTCCATTGAAGATTTGATCACCTTCAAGATAAGGGTCCTTTCCGAAATGATCCCAATGCGCGGTGTAAAGGATGTACTCATTCGATCGCTCGGAACCAGGAAGGAGTCCGATGACATTCCTGGATATGGCCTTTCTGATGTTGTTTTCCAAGACAAGGCTGGTTTTCAAACCTAAAGGGACGGCCCTGAATCCTGGCTGTTGGGCAGATTTTTTCAAGTCGTTATAATCTTGTCCCGCGGCTTCAAAAATCTTAAGAGCTGTTTCCAAGGTAATCCAGGATTCTACAGCGCATCTTGATACGTTGCCGTCGTCGGAAACGAGACTGAAGTTGGGACCTGTCCAGCCTTTCCGGACAACACCCCAACCATAGGCAGCAGGTTCGGTCTCATGGATGATGACCGCACATGCCGCCCCCTGCCGTGCTGCTTCCTCGTACTTATAGGTCCAGCGGCCGTAGTAGGTCATGGCGCGTCCCTTGAAAAGCTTTGGATCTTCGGTGGCGAAACCGGGATCGTTGACCAGCATGACCACGGTTTTCCCTTTTACATCGATACCCTCATAATCATTCCATTGATATTCAGGGGCAACTATGCCGTACCCGACAAATATCATATCTGAATTCTCGACTATGACCTTTTCCTGAACCCGCAAGGTTACACCCACGAAGTCATCTCCATAGGCAAACTCGAGAGGATTTGTCCCTCCTGTGATCACAAGTTTGGTCTGAGGGCTGGCCGTGATCTCAACCAAAGGGACTTCTTGGAAAAAACTCTCTCCGTTTCCAGGTTTCAGTCCTATTTTTTCGAACTCTGTCTTAAGAAACTCTATGGTCTTCTCTTCGCCAAGGGAGGCGGGAAAACGGCCTTCAAATTCATCCGAACTGAGAATCTGAACATCATGGGCAAGCTCGTCTGTGTTCAAGCTGGCTGCGGCAGCCTCGATGTCGTGCTCCTTGTTGCGGCACGATAAATAAACAAACATGAAAAGAGAGATAATCAGTAAAAAAAAGACAAGTTTTCTAATCATCAAAAAACTCCTTAACCGAAATATAACTTCCTTTGAATTTTAATGAAAATGTGAAAAAGACCCGATACGGCACACCCCATCCGCTCATTGAAAATTCACATCCAAAGCCTTTCGCTCCTTAGTGGAAGAAGCCAGGATATTTGGGATCTCTCTCCAGATGTTGCTATCTGGCTCTCCAACCCGGATAGTGTATAAACCGGAAGCGAAAACCTTTGGTTGGAAGGATTGACCGTTTATTCTCAATGTATACACTGTCTCGTCTGTCTGTTGCTGAATGATTTGAACCACCGGATTGTGCAGTCCATTGACTTGGACTTCCGGCAGCCAAGCCTGAGCCCTTCTGCCATAGTTATCCAGTTGATTGATCCGGATGGGCCATCCAGGATAAGGCTTATCCTTTTCAGGATCGGCCCAGTAGGGCCAGTTCGCCGACTCGATATCACGGCTATCTTTGTAGAATGTGATGACACTATAGCCTGTGGATAGCTCATGATGCCGGGTGGGATGGATGGTGCTTTTCTGGGGATTGGCGATGGCATAGACTGTAATCTTGTTTCCGAATCCATCCTCAAAATCACCTGTGTATTTCGGGCTTTCAGGCGTTCGATTCTTGCCGGGAACGGGTGGCCACCATCGCCGCGGAAAAATGTTGCCGGTTGCAGGCGATACGATAACATATCCGGAGTCACGCCATTCTTCCACTCCGTATTGGCTGGTATTCGCGAGGTGCTGGTCTCCTACCAAGTGGGTAGCAAAAGCCTTGCGGAACTTTCGGATGGCCTTATCGCGTCCAATCTGGGGCCATCCGTTGGAATCAAAGTCTGCGACCTGCTTATCTCCCTCTAGATAAGTTCCTGGCTCCGGAACCTCCAAACCAGGCACCACCCCATCGTCTTTGGCGGTTTCAGGAAGAGTGGCGACATTGGAAAACAGCGTCTGGGATACCACTGCCTTCATCCAGGTCTGATTGGACCAGTTGCCCGCCCAATCTTCCAAGAAATCCAACTGGCGTTCTCCTAAGAGAGCGGCATTGGAGATTCGAGATTTCTGTTTCACTTCCCAGGCTGGGTTCTGGACCCAGCCATTATAGATCTTAGCTTGGGGAAACAGAGGTTTGGGAGCGGATTTGAATTTCCGGTCCTCGATGACTGCGATGCTCAAACCGCCTATGTTACACTCCGTGAAATACACGCCAATGTCCTGTTCAGCAGGATGTGAGTCATAGGGATCGGGCAGATGGCTTGTTTGTGTGGTCTGGACCATGTTCACAAACTCCGGGGACATCTTGTAGCCCCCTTCGTCCTGGGCTGCCGCGCCCTCCAATCCTGGAGGTGTAGCGATCCCCCCTGCACCCCATAGATTGCCGTGGTACACATCGTGATCGTCGGGGATGGCAATGGTCGGAATTGTGGCGGTGAGTTCTTTATTAGTGATACACCAGAGGTACCACTTGTAGAGATAATCGAGAAAGGCATGCTCCCGGTCAGCCCGTGTAGGAGAAGCTCCCTCGTAGACTTGGTCACCAGCAAAGAACATCACGTCTGGATTGTGCTTCTTCAGCCGCTCCACAAGCTCTGCATGGGGATACAGAATTCCCCAATCCCAAGGGAACCATTCCCCATCCACCCCGACCCAGGAGGTCCGAGTGGGCTTGATGACCTGCTCCACACAGCTCATCGAGGTCATAACGAGCTTGTCTTTATCAAAAGGATCTTTGCGAATCGTCCCTTCCATAAAATATTTTTCATCCTGGTCGCGCTTCAGCACATATTCTACGCGGTAGGGCACATCGGTTTTGTATGGCCAGTTCTCAACCTTGAAGGTTGCTGTGTAGGAAGGGTGGTGCAGTGTCGATGTGGCAACCAGGTCCCATTTATCTTGGTTGTGGAGAAAAAGTCCTACCTGCTGGTTTTCCTGCTTAGAGAGAGGCATGAACTGTGCGGTCAGCTTGAGTGTCCCTCTGCTGAGGGTGTATAAGGACGTGACTATGGGGCCCAGGTTTCGATCGGGATAATGTTTGAGCTTCGATCCGGAAATCTCCCAGTTACTGAAGGCAAAACGGCTGTCATTTTCTCCGGAATACCCACTATGTGACACCAAGGCAATATTCCCCACTAACCTGTTTGATGGCAATTCTTCGATGACCAGCGCAGAGAGAGTATCGTTTCGTTTGGGATCGATTGCCTTGAGAGTCAGGATGTAGCCATTTTTTCCAGGTTTTAGTTTCAGGTCGAGTCGCAATTCATTCCATTTCATGGACTCTTTTTCCTGGTATGCCAGATATTCGTCCTTTTGTTCGAAATCTCTGACAAAAAGCCGTCCTTGTCCATCGCAGCCTACAAACAGACCGGCCTGTGTTCCATAGGCATGATGGATCAGAGACGCTGCCCGATAATCCAGGTCTTTTCCTGCGCCTAGAAGATATCCGGCTGCTGCTTCTGTCTCGTTTCCGCCATTTATCTTGCGAATTGTGACCAAGCTTCGCAGATTTCCTTGGGTGTGCATAAGCCTTACGGTGGTCACATGGAGCGTCCGCATGGGAAGAGCGCTCAAGCATTCCACGTTTCCTTTTGAGACCTGCCAATCTTGAAGCCGGTTGGCCCATAAATCTGGGCCAGTCCAGAATCCGTCCGGGGAGAACTCCCATTGGGACTGGTATTCAGGTCTCTTTGAGATGGTACAGGAAGATAGCAACAACACTAAAGATAGAAAAACTGAGCCTACGTTTCTGAGGCATGTGGATGAAATGTGCGATGAATATTTGTGGTTTATGGTTTTGGGCATGGCTTCCTCACGATAGAAAGACAGACTGAATATATCACATCGGATGTTGCCTTATCAATTCATCTTGACCTTAGCGCTCTGATTGTGATAGGGTCATTGCGCTAACATCGCAAGCAAAAAGCCTTTAAACGACTATTGGGAATTGGGAAAATTTCTTCCTTATGTCTCAATGTGGGGAGGGTAAGAGGATGTCTACAGAAAAGATTTCACAAAATTTACTTGCTGTATTTTTAGTTTTTCTTATTTTCTCTCAAGCAGGAGCAGATTGGAGAACAGTTCAAAAATTTAAAAAAGTGGATGTTCCATTCGACATGAAACACGAAGATCTTGTCATGGAAAAGGGTCAATTTGATTTTGAGATCTTGTGTGAGCGAAGTCTCAACATCTTTCAACTCAAAATCTACAAAAAGGGAAAGTCACTCTGTGCTATAACAGGAAAAGTCTTGAGAGATAAACTGCCCGGTGCCCGAGGTGAGGAGATGGAAGAAGTTCCCGATGAGCCCACCTTACAGATGAAGAGAATTCCAGTAAAAAAAGCCGTTTACATCATATTTGAGACAGGAAAACAAACAGAAATGTTCCCTGGCTTCGTTATCAGATTTGAGCTGGAATATGAATAGAGAAAATTTTCTTTTGGATGCCCTGGCCAGATGAGCATCTCTGTACTCATTTTCTCATTCAAGCATCATGGGGAAATATGAATCCCAACAAAAAAGGCATCAACGAAGGTTAAGAATGCGGGATGTCATCCTGAAGCTGGCGCTTGTACCAGAAAATACCGCAGCAAATGTGGCTGTCTTTATTAATGGATGCTTTTGAGGGTAAGGAAGGCTTTTTCAGTCATTTTTTCCTGAAAGTCGGCCAATTCTTCGGGACTGTGTGGATCCTTCAAGAATGCTCTGGTCGTCTTGATGATTTCTTTCTCCGCCTGTAAGATTTGGGGCAAGAAACCTGTCCCCTCAGAATTGTCCAGCCGGATGAGATTGATGTAATCTTCTCCTGAGAGATTCCTGCCACATCGGGGCTTCGTCGCCTGCCCAGAGTTTTTCCGGGCTTGTTCCTGCTTCTACCCACAATGGAAGGGCAATGGCACACAGCGGTTCCCCTGGTATAACCCACATTGTGGCCAAAGATTCTGGTTGGGAAGGTGTTTTTCCTGTGATCACCACTGCCGAGGCTGTAGAGGGACGGTTGATACAATCCCTGGTGAAGATCCAAACATTTTCGTTGGAAGGGATCTTTTTTAAATCATCCAAAGATGGATGCTTTAGGAAGACATGGCCGATGTCTCTGGTAAAATGGGAGAGTATATCCTGAAAGTCGATGTCCTTGCCCTGTAATCCATGGAAGAGATGGCTGGCCCGTTCGAAGCGGAGATAGCCTGCTCCTTTTCCGACGGCTCCGCTTCGTGAATAGTTGGTATTGACGAGGTATTTTTCTGCAGTAGAGGAAGCATCTATTTTTTCATAGCCTTGGTTATGGATTTCGAGGATGCAGGAGTTCCCCAAGGAGTCGATCACGCCATAATTGGCCCAACTTCCCAGGTCTGGGCCAAGATTGGCCTCGATATAAGCTTCAAAATCCTGGACACTCCTGCAGGTCCTCAGCGCATCAGCCATGATGATACCCTCGAGATCTTCCCTCTCTCCAGATTTCTTGGGGAGGTTATATGCGACGGTGTTCATGATGGCAAAGCCGGTAGAGTTTAATCCCGCAAAGGCCTGCCGGCCGGATGGAGTGGATGCGTTGACCAAAGCCAAATAACTGAAGGGCTTATCTTTGACATAGACCACTTTGTTGGACAGTACTCCTGTGTCCCTGTTCTTCCAGAGCATGGGGGCTCCTTCGGACGAAGCATGAATGCTGACCACAGCAGAGGTGCATTGTTCCTGATGGCTGTTTAAGATTTTTTTCTTTCTCATTTCATAAGTCCTCCTTGCTGGAAGCAGCATTTTATCACAAGTATGTTTTAAAATTCACATCATGTTTCCTTTGATTCGCCGCTAGGACTTTCTCGAGAACCCCTGTGTCTTATTTTATGGTGAGGCATTCACAGTCCCGGAGGAAATCGGCATCCACATCAGCTCCATGGCCAGGGGTTTCGGGAAGAGTGATTTCGCCTACGTTGTATTGGGCACCCCCGATTATAGGGTCGTACTCGAGCGACAGGTAGCCATCGAGGTCAGCGTAACAGATGTTTGGACGGGCGGAGACAACATGAGCAGCAGCGGTAAGCCCCAATCGAGTCTCCATCATGCATCCCACCATGCAGCGGATGCCTGAACCCTCAGCGATAGCATTGATCTTCAGGGCCGTGTGGATTCCTCCGGCCTTGGCCAGCTTGATGTTGAAATAATCGCAGCATCCCATGGAGGCTAGCTTGAAAGCATCGTGAAGGTCAAAAAGCGACTCGTCAGCCATGATAGCAATGGAGGTGTTCTGTCGGATGCGCCGCATATTCTCATAGTCCCAGAAAGCGACGGGCTGTTCGCAGTATTCGATTCCCATGGGCTCCAGGGATTTGAGCACAGTCACAGCGGTTTTGTAATCCCATCCTTGGTTGGCATCGATGCGGATGGGAAGATCATCGCCTATGGCCTTGCGGATTTTTTGGATTCTCTCGATATCCTGGTCTGCGGTGGTTCCCAGTTTGACTTTTATGGCCTGAAATCCCTGGTTCTTATAGTCGACAGCTTTCCTGGCCATGGAATCAGGATCAGCTATGCTGATGGTGTTGTCGGTCCAGAAAGAACGCTTGCCACCGCCGATGAGGGCATAGAGAGGAAGTTCGGCCGCCTTCCCCAAGATGTCGTACAGGGCCATGTCAAAGGCACTGCGCAGGGTGCTGTTTCGGATAAGGAATCTGTCGATTTCTCTCATCCGGTTTTCGACGTCCAAAGGGTTTCTGCCCATTATAAGTTTGCCAAGATCACTCCATAGATTTCCTGGTTTGTGTTGATTCTGATGAACAGACTCTGGGCTCTTCGAATCTCCATGATGGCGATCCGGAAGGGCTCTTTGAGTTCGATATCGGATTTATAGATATCGACGCTGGTGATTTTTAAGCCTTGTTTCATGATTCCTCCTTCCTTTGTTCATTCTCTTCATTGGCTCTCCCCCTTTTTTTCCTTTGTATGATTATAGGGCATTGATATGAAATGGTCTCGTTTAATTTTATTTTTATCTGTACCGGGGCTTTCCCCAAAAGGTCCAGACAATTCTCTCAGACGGCTTCGCTGTAGCCAGGCTGACAATCACGTAAATGATTATCGAAGTGAATACAGAGATGAACGAAGGGTGAGTGCCCCAGACCTTGAGCTGGGGAACCACGGTGTAGGCAAGGCCATAGATCACAGTTCCCCAGAGGATAGAGGCTATGGTTCCCCACTTGTTCCCCCTTCTCCAGTGCATGCCCAGCAGGATAGGTCCGAAGGTGGCAGAGACCAGGCCTCCGATGGAGAAAAAGATGATCCACTGGATGAGCTGTGGTTGGAACAAGGCCACAGCGATGGCTATGGTCAGGCATCCTGTCATGGTCACTCTGGAGGCAACCTTCATTTCTTTGCCAGAGACAGAAGGTTTAATCTCCTTAAGCAGGTTTTTGGCGATGCTGGAGGTAATGATGATAGCCATGGCAGCCACCGTAGTCTGGATCCCGGCAACGATCCCGGCCAGCACAATTCCTCCGAAGGCCTTGGGCATAACATTCATGGCCAGCCAGGGCGCGATCTCATCGGGAACAGCAAGGTCAGGGATAATAGCTCTGGCCATGGCTCCGGCCAGGCAGAGGAGAGTTGTCCATATGAAAACCAAGATGGCTCCCAGCCAGATTCCCCGTTTAAGGGCTCTTGTGTTCTTGTAGGTTAAAGCACCGAGCATGGCATGGGGCATACCCACGATGAAAAATCCAGACATTAAGGCCAGCGAAAGGGCGAACATCGGGGGGAACTCTCCGTCCATGGTCGGGGAGAGAAACTTCATATCGAGGGACGCGATGGCTTCAGTGGATTTTTGGAATCCGCCGGTGTAGCTCAGCGTTCCTATAAAAAGCATAATGCACCCAATGGTGATCACGATGCCTTGGAGAAGAGTGGCCAGGGAGGTTCCCCGCATTCCGCCCAGCACACAATAGATCAAGACAACCACAGAACCGAGGGCAAGCGAGGTGAAATATCCCATTCCTGTCATTTGGGAGATAACCCGGGCCGCTCCCACAAACTGGGTTCCCATGTAAGGAAGAAGGAACACGGTTACCAGTATGGCCAGGAGTATGATGATGGCTTTGCTTTCGTAGCGGGCTCTGAACATATCCAGGTAGGTGATCGCATTGACCCTGCGGGCAACCAGCCCGACCATGATGCCGATAGGAGCTAACAGCATGAGATTCATAAAGATCTGGTCATTGTTGATCAGCACCCAAGAATAGCCGTAGGCATAGCACATTCCAGGTCCAGCAATGAAAGTTCCTGCCGAGGCCAGACCACCGGCGATGATCATGGCAACGACAATACCGCCCAGGCCTCTTCCGGCTGCGTAGAATTCCTTTTCGTACTTTGTTATGGGAACCTTTTCCACTATGCGGTAAGACCAGATACCGATAGCAGCTAGGATGGCGGTGTAAATGATGAATGATACCACAGCGGGATTCACGTCTCATCCTCCTCGTCGTCTTCTTCCTCGTCCGCCAGAGGAACATCGGGGATGAGTTTCTCTGCGACAAAAATCAGCATGACCACGAATAAAAAGGGAGTGAAAATATTTCCAAAGGTTACCCAGCGAGGCAAGCCAAGGACATAAGGTACGCTGCCCAGACTGTAGGACAGTCCTAAATAAATAAGAAGGTAAATAGCGAAATAGACCCAGGCTATTGCGAGACCTCGTCTGGCGACTTTAATCCTCGGATCCTCGACGAATTTCATAGCCTCACCTCCTTGTCGACACTCGGATAGGATTCAGTAGGATATTCTGATGGTGGTCATTTTGCAAATAACATAAATAACATCACTTTACTGGCCAGGCGAGCATGTGTGTCCTCATTTTCTCACTAAACTATCTTGGAGAAACATAAATCACGGCAAAACGGATGTCAAGGACGGCTTAAGGGTGCGTCATTGCGTAATATGGTTAAGGAACCGTTTATTGAGAGCCTGAGAATCAGACTGAATTATCCCTGAATTTTTCTTGAGTTCTTTGCTCAGCGATTTCCTCGTTAGCCTTCAGACTGAAAATTCTTAAAACGGGAGGGAGGTCTCCATTTTGATAGGGTTAGGAGATCTTGCTGCGGCTCCTACCGAATTCATGGAAACTTATTCAGGCGCGCAAAGGGAACTGCGTACCCAAGACGTGTAGGCAATCGAGAAGATGACAGCTGAAGCTGACAGGACAGCTTGCCGCCTGTGTACAGAATGTCAACCTCACTGTCCCTAGAATGTGCCGATAGCCGAGATCCTGCGTTTCGAGCGTTACGCCATGGATGACCACTTCCATCACATCCACAATAATTCTTAGAATAGACTTATCTAAATAATAAGAAATCTGCACGGTCCACAGCACTGCTGTTAACTTAGCTTCAGGAAAAGATTGAAAATGATTTCTTGGTCTATGCTTTTCTAGAAGTGGCCTTGGCCAGATCATCCTCTGACATCTCGGCCAGACGCTCTACTTCCTTTTTGTCCAATCCTAATCCGTTGGCAACGCGGTGGCCGTATTCAGGATCTGCCTTATAGAACAGGGCTGTCTGCCGCATTTGGATGCGTTTTTGAGCACCTCTCAGATGATCCACGATATTGCCGACCAGATGATCCCGGTCTTCATCGGTCATCACCTTGCGGTACAGGACACCTGCCTGTTGGAAGTCGTCGTTGGGATGAGGATAGGGAGTACGGGCTGCAAGATCTGAAACCTCGAAAGGAGGTTCTCCTGTGGTGGGATCTGGCTCCGGACCGCCGAAGCTATTGGGCCAATAATTGGGTCCGCCTCTACCATTTTCATCAAGTCGCATGAAGCCGTCACGTTGGTAATTGTTCTCAGGGGCATTTTTGGGTGTATTGACTGGCAGTAGGTGATAATTCGGTCCAAGACGGTGGATGTGAGTATCGTGATAGGAGAAAAGCCGGGCTTGAAGCATCTTGTCAGGTGAAGTTGCAATACCGGGCACCAGGTTCCCCGGGCAGAAGGCTGCCTGCTCGACTTCCGCAAAATAATTGACAGGATTGCGATTCAGCACCAATTTGCCTATTTTGATGGGAGGGACTTCGGCGTGGGGCCAGACCTTGGTGATGTCAAAAATATCCCAGTGATAATTTAGCCCTTCCTCAGCTGTCATAATCTGCATCTCGAGTGTCCAGGACGGAAAATCGCCTCGTTCGATGGCTTCGTATAAGTCGCGAGTGGCGTGATCAGGATCCTCGCCGGATATACGGGTCGCCTCTTCTCGGGTGAGGTTCTTGATGCCCTGGTCGGTCTTAAAGTGATACTGCACCCAGAAAGACTCTTCCTTGTCGTTGTACCACTTGAAGGTGTGGCTGCTGTATCCGTTCATATGACGGTATGTTGCCGGTGTGCCTCGATTGGAGAACAGAACAGTCACCTGATGAATGGATTCTGGAGTTAAGGAAAGAAAGTCCCAAAACATATCAGGATCCTTACAGTTAGTGCTAGGATGGCGTTTTTGAGTATGGATGAAGTCAGAGAACTTTAACGGGTCGCGGATGAAGAAGACTGGCGTATTGTTGCCCACAAAGTCATAGTTTCCCTCTTCGGTATAGAATTTTACGGCGAATCCTCGTGGGTCACGAGCTGCATCGGCAGAGCCCTTCTCACCTCCCACAGTTGAAAAACGGGCAAAGACTTCGGTCTTCTTGCCGATTTCTGAAAGAAATTTGGCTTTGGTATACTTGGTTACATCGGCAGTAACTTCGAAATAACCACCGGCTCCTGCTCCTTTGGCGTGAACAACACGTTCTGGAATACGTTCGCGATCGAAGTGGCCCAACTTCTCCAGTAGATGAACATCCTGCATCAAGACAGGTCCGCGCTTGCCTGCAGTCATGCTGTTCTGATCGTCTGCCACAGGAATTCCGAAGGCAGTCGTCAATCTCTTTTTCTCTTTTGTCATCTTAATTCTCCTTAATGATATTTTTTTCCTATTTTTGTTTCCTAAAGAGAAACTCATTTCGTCGTTTGTCTCTAATTTCAGATAGTATATATATTTTCGTTCACTTCAATTACTAGTACTAGATAGTAATAAGTCTTAATTGAAAATAAAAAAAATTTATACATTTTTTCGACATTTATTACAATAACCCTCTAAAAGGATTTTTTTATTCGTTATGAGAAATCTATTTTTGATATCTGCAGGGATGATCATATTATCATAAGGTTTATGCTCAAAGTCAATTATGGAGTTGCAGTTTAGGCATCTGAAATGATGATGGTTTTTTAATTCAGGATCATATCGTCTGGGCTCTCCATATCCTTCGACGTTTTTCACCAAGCCGATTTTTGAAAAAGTTAAAAGTGTTCTATTCACTGTATCCAATGAAATGTCGGGGATGATTTTTTTTATTCTTCTATACAGAGATTCTGCATTTGGATGGTCTTTGGACATGAGCAATTCTCTGTAGATGACGATGCGTTGAGGTGTCATCTTTAGTTTGTTTTCTTTGCATTTTTTTCTTAAAAGATCAAGCGAATCGTCCTTAACATTCAATTTCATATAACTACTATATAAGAACTATTCTTATTTTTCAACACAAAAATATTGGTTCATCAATTCCACGCAAAAAGGTCCTCTTCCGTACCACTTGAAATGGAAGTTATGGATGAGGCAGGTTTCTCTTTAGTCCAAAGAAGTCCAGTCAAGTTCATGGGTTTCCCTGCTGGCAATGATCTTTCGAAAGACCTCTTCCGGCCATTTGAGAACTCCGTCCACCATCAGCAGGTCATGCCTTATGCTGATGCCGAAGAGACGCCCATTTTCCTGCAGGTAGGGGAGGATGGTGTGCCAGTCTTCTCTGCGGAAGGAAATGAACTCTGCCCCGTTCAGCTGGTTTTCGGTGACGGTGTGGTATGGATCGTTCAGGTAGCATGCTCCCCCTGATGCCAGGGAAAATAAGTTGTTTCCAGGATATTTCATTTCCAGTCCGATCACTTCACCTCGCTCATCATAAGTCAGCCCGTTAATGATCACGAAACCTCCACCTGTCTGTTCACCGGCCATAAAGCTTTCTGCACAATAATCGAGACAGGTCCCGTTGATGATCGCCCGGATTCGGCCCACAGAATTGATCAGGGGGCGTCCTGCGGCTGATCCCATGACAAACGCCTCCCCGCCTTTGGCTCCATAAAGGAACGTCTGCCCTACATTTCCGAAAATCACAATTTTTCCTGATTTAAGGATTTGACCTACCTGGTCCTGCGCGTCGCCATGAACGTAGAGCTGTGCTCCGTCCATGCCGCTGCCCAGGTAATCGCCACTCGATCCATAAACATCGATTCGAACATCTCCGGTATTCGGACCAAGACCGCACCCGATGAACCGGTCGCCCCTGCAGCGGTAGACGATGAAATTCCTCCAGCCAATTGCATGGGAATTGGCGATCACTCTCGAAGCAGCTTCAGGACCATCGTTGGTAAAGTTCCCTGCATCGATCACCATGATGTCGGAGAAATTTCTGGGTTCAGGAATGTCTTTCTCCCAATCTATGCTTGCATCGAGCCTTATCATTCCTCTCTTGTTCTTGTTTCCAGGTCCAGGTACAGACTCCAGGACAGCTTGAATGGATTGCTCAATTGCAGCCATCTGAAAAGTTCGCTGTCCCTCTAATGGTTCCCATCGTCTGTCGTGAAGCGAAGTCAAATTATCAAGAGCTTCTCTTATACCTTTTTCCTTAACCAGCTTTGTGATCCTCTGTTTGAACTTCTCAAACCGGTTAAATTGGAGATCCTTCATCAGCTCTATCAGTATTCCTTGAATGGGATTTTTAGGGGGGGCTGAAGACCGATCGGAAATCACACTCTCTAACTCATGGCAGAAGGAATTAGGGGTGGTTTCTGATTCAGTAATCGGTTTCTTGCCTTTTTGTTCTAACCAGCAGTCAAGGCGGATGGTCGACGGAGGAGTTCCCTTACGACTTTCTGTCCTTGTCTTGCCGCTGACCTGAATTCCGAATTTATCACGGACATCGAGGAAAGAGCATCCCTCTCCATTTTTCAACGTGTACACAAAAGCACCACCATCTGTACAGCTCCCTCCTCGAGCAGCCCAGTACCTGTCTGCCAGTGGAGGCACAGTGTTATCTCTGGAGGCGATTTCCTCGAAGAAGGCGTCGAGGGCTTGCTTTTCGCTGGCGATAGCGCCATAGCTCTTCTCACCCTCTTGTATACAAAATACCTGAGGTCTGAGCATGGATACATCTGTGATTCCGATAAGCTGTGGTGCACCCGTTCCAGGTTCAGCACGGGCTACGATGAAAAACCAAGGACCGTCAGGAGAACCATGGAGATGGGCAGACTGGATTGCCCGAAATATTCGTTGTCGCCGCTTGGCCAGCCTTTCGAAGTCACCCTCAGGCGTTGGTGCCAGGGCTTCGATCACAAACTCCAAGGGATACTCGAGCACCCGCGAGTAAAGGTCAAAAAGGAGCGCAGAAACCTCTGTATCTGTAATAAACTGCGGGACGATTCCCCACTGTCGCAGGTACTCACAAACAGCGTGATAATTGGCAAAATCTCCGTTATGAACGAGCGCTTCATGCAAACCCACAAAAGGATGCGCACCGCCGGGATGCCAGACGCGTCCCCTGGTTGGGTACCGCTGGTGTCCGATCCAGAGATGAGCCTGGATTTCTTCCAAACGGTAATAACGGGCGATCTCTTCCGCATACCCTACACCTTTCAAAATCATCAGATCCCGGCCGTGAGATAGCACAAAAGCTCGCGGATCTTCCCGGTTTTCATAAAATTTGGCGTTCAGACGAAAACTGTTTTGAAAGACGAATTCATCCTCTGCAGCCCGCATTTCTGTGATTTTGTTCTGCTCGGCAAAAGGATTCAGTTTTTCTGGTTTGACCCTCACGAAATATCGCCAAACAAGAGGGGGTTTGATCTTCAGCCCGGTTTCACGATAATCATCAATACTCTTCTGTTTTTCAGTGTGAGAAATTTGGAAAACGGACTCCACAAATTCTTTTTCAACCTGCCCTTTTACTTTTTCATCAAGGTAAGAAATATGAAGTGCATAATGGTCTTTGTACTTATCGAACAGCCCGACCGCAGCCACGCCTCCTCCTTTTCCGTTTCCTCGGTTTCGCATCTGTTCGCAGGGACGTATGATGCAATTACCATCCAATTTTTCACTGCCAATGATTCCGATGACTCCACATCCCCCCTCAAGTGATCGCTTTTTCTCAAAGAATTTTCCTTTCACCATGTTCAGGCGAGATCGTACAATCGCTTCTACTATTTTTTTAGAATCGTTTTTTTCGATCATTTCGGTTTCAATTTCCGTTAGATCCCTTCTCAGTGATGCTGGGATCCTCTATGAAGTTGAGAAGATCCCATCGTCCCCTTAGCTGGCATATAGAGTTCATACCCAGAGCGCGCAGGCGCTCTTCTATGGTGAGTGCCCAGCTTTTATACAGGTTGCAAATCCGGTCGCAGACCCAATCGGGGGTCATTTGGGGCGCCAGAAGCGGATCAGTGGTGGCGATGCCGACCGGACAACCCCGGTCTCGCTCACAGTTACCGCAACGGACACAATTTATAGCCACTAACTCCGCTGTGCCGACAACGACACCGTCTGCACCCAGAGCGATGATCTTAAGAATATCTTCACTTGTTCGGATGCCGCCACTGGCAACCAGGACGACCTCATCCCGAATGCCTTCTTTGACCAGAAACTCGTGTGCCTGTGCCGTCGCATATTCGATAGGCATGGCAATGTTCTTCTTGGCGATATCAGGTGCAGCTCCTGTGCCGCCGTAGGCACCATCGAGGTGAATAACGTGCGCACCCGCATAGTAGCTTCCCACTGCAACCATATCCACATCCGCAGGTGTGGAAACTTTTACCGAAACAAGTGCATCAGGATGTACAGAACGGATCCAATCCACATGTTTTTTATGATCCTCGACCGAGTAAACACTGTGAAACGGGAAAGGCGAAAATAGGTTCGTGCCTGGAACCGCTTCACGCATTGTTGCCACTTCCGGTGTATTTTTTTCTCCCAGCAGATGTCCACCTAGTCCTGGCTTTGCTCCCTGGGCATACTTGAACTCGATCATGCGGGATCGCTTGATTGTCTCTTCCCGTACACCAAATAAACCGGTTGCTACCTGAGTGATAATATGATCGGAATACGGAATCAGCTCGGCTGGATAACCGCCTTCACCTGTACAGGTGAGAGTTCCGATTTTCTTAGCTGCCATTGCTCGGCCCAACATGACTTTCAGGGAGACAGATCCGTAGGACATTCCGCCTCCGTAGATTGGCAGAGAGAGTTTTATCTTTGGACCGTTTTCCCTTCGGTTGAGCGGCAGAGATAAATCGACCGGCCCTTTAACCGGTAATATTCCAGGTATAGAGGAAGCCAGAAGCAGTCTGTCAAATCCGCCTCCAGAGGCGCCGATCTGTTCCTCTTGCTTCAATCTTGTCGGTGAGCCGATTCTCGATAATCGATATGTTTCGCGAAGCAGATCAGGCGTCCAACGCGGATCACCCAGAACTGTATCAACTGGGTCTTTTACGATTTCCAGGGCTTCCCAAAGACAGACATTGACACAACACCAATCGTTTTCTTTACACTTGATGCCGATGCATCGGCTGTGGATGGGCTCCTCAAGACTTGATTTTCCTTCAATTCGTCGGTGCACGCCATATTTACAGCTCATCACGCAGAGAGTGCAATTGGTGCAACGGGTAGGATCAATGATGACGCGCCAAGCCCCGAGCTTTATGCAGAACCGGTCCGGCACGAGCTTGGACTTTACTTCTGGAAGCGGTTCATTCGAACTTACATTTGAGTTTTCGGAGGTGATTACAGGTATATTCTTAGGTGGTGTCTTGATTCGTTTAAGGAAATTCATCCGTTCCTTATCCGCAAATATTGCACGACCGATTTCCCCCCTCAGCCGCCGCACATCCCGAAGCCCCATGGCTCCCAGTACTTCCAAAAGCTGGTCCTTCCAGGAGAGCATGAGGTTGATGACACGTGATGCTCCCCATCGGGGATCAAGTTCTTCAATGTTTTTCGGACACAGGTCCCGATTTTCGTTTTCACCGGGATTCCATTTCACAGCATCCATGGCAATCAATAACGGGACATCTACCACGACTGCATCTGCACCCATTATGATGGTTTTGGGGATATGTTCTGCAGCAGCAATTCCTCCTGAAGCCACTATTGTGATCCTGTCCCGCAGTCCTTCCTCCACCAGCAAGGTGTGGATTGTATGGAGCGAATCCAATAGAGTAACTCCGCCACCGCCCCGGCCATGAATGTCAGAACTCAAATGTATGGTTTCTGCTCCTTTGCGTACGAGTTCCAGTATTTTCTTCTCCACGTTACCAGAAGCAGGAACGTTGATGATGGTGAGCACGTTGGAGTTGATCTCTCTTGCCCGGGCAATACCGGCGATTTGATCCCCATCAGGATCAAATTCGACGATGGTCGCCCATTCAATAATATCTCTGTAGTGTTCTATTTCAGACGGTTTTAACCGGATTAAAAGATGACTGTAATATTCTTTTAGTTCTGCAGTGGATTTTTCTGCAGGGATGGTTAAATAGGTCGTGAGTTTACTCGCGGCCAATGCAAGAGAAGACAGCACCTCCTGGCCAGGGAAAGAAGGCATCAGTCCAAAAATAATTGGAATCGGGATTTCACGGTTAAGAGGAATATGAGATTTTAAGTTGCCATCCTCATCGAAAACCATCCCACACAGGTCCCTTATCATCTTTCCCAGAGTTACAGTAGTCGCAATGTGTTCTCGACCGTGGATTCCGTCTCGTGTGGGCCTTACGATTTCAGACATATCTGTCCAGATGTTATCATAATAATCGCCGTCAAAATATCCACGGTAACCAGACCCACTAACCGGGATCTTACCGTGTTCTGCCTGTTCTAAAATAGACCGGATACGTTCAGGGGTGTATGTCCTGTCACCCAAGGCAATAAATTCACCGTTCGTGTGCATGCTTAACGCTTCTCGTGGGCAGCGCATGACACAGGCGAAACAGTTCCGGCAGCAGTTTTCTTCAGGATCTGCCATTATACGAGGATCATCTTCCATCCTGTGATGACAATCGTAGATACATGCTTCGATACAGATGCCGCAGTTTATACAACGATCGTTACGGAGGATGCGATAAGGAGTGATGATAGGATAGCGGGAGGGTGTGTGTCTCGGCGAAAGACGTTTTGGTCGGATCAAGATTCTCCTCCCTGGGCTGCCCGTTCGGCTGCCGGGACTCTGGAAAACTTTTCATCGGGATCCCAGTCTGGTAAATCCAGACCGAAGGTATCCTTTACGAACTCCCGGTTGCTATCCAGTTTATCGATGAATCTCTGTACAGTTTTGGCTGGAGACCCAAACTGGTTCTCTATCCATTCTTCAAGCACTAGATAACAATCACGGAGCGGCAGATGGGTTTGACAAACCTCTTCGCATAAACCGCAGTGCAAGCACTGAAAAGGGGCATGTGCCTCTGACAGCTCCAATTTAACTCCATTCATCATCGCCTCTGCCATTCGCAGTTTTGTCCTTCCTGCGACCAACTCGTCCTCAGTGATTTGGTAGGCTGGACAGACAGAAATACATGAACCGCATGATGTACAGCGCAGGGCACACTGGTGTAAAAGGCTTCTGCCGTGTTCATTCTCCTTCGCTGGTATGTCCCAATGAGTCAATTGCTTTGGTTGAGCAATCCTTGCGATAAGACCTAGGACCGGTGAAAAAAAGCGTGCAAGGTCCAGGATTGTATGGAAGATTATCGGACGCAGCAAGAGAGCCGGAATACTGAAAAAACGTCCCTTGATTTTAAAAAATTTATGGGGATTAAGCGTTCCGTGAGGATCCATCGTGTTTTTTTTACTCTTTAGCCTGTCCAGTTGACCTTGATTGTATTTGCTTCTAACAAAAGGAGTGTTCCATATTCCGATTCCGTAGGGGTGTCCTCCGAATCGCACCGCTATCCTGACCATCAACTGAATGAATAGAAGGCTTAAAGCATAATGAAGAGATATGGAATAATTACAGGCAAAAGACACGATAACTAGATAGGAGTAAGAATCACCGTTCCGGCAAACGATCACTTCGATGGCGGGTTTTACATTGAAATGCCATGCAACCTTCCGCACCTTGGCAATATATGTTGATGTTTGTGTTCGGGGAATCATGACCTCCGATCCTAAGAGACCGGGACCAATCCGCTGAGCCTTAAGGGGGAAATATCGGTCAGACCAAAGACATCGGGCGCCGATTCCATTTCCTGAAACCTCCTTTTCTATTCCGTTCAGCGAAGACAAAAATTTTTGTTCACTTTCTGGAGTCTCGAAGTGGAGAAAAACCGTGTCTTTTTCTGATACTATACGGCCATTCATCTTGGCTAGTTCCGAAAAAAGAATGTTTTCTCTTTTCATATATTCTGCATCGAAAAAAGCAACATGTGACGGATGATTTTCGCCGCTTGGGAGTTGTTCAATGAATTCGAATGCCTGATCTGGGCTGTTAAACGTGAACAGGCAAGTTCTGCTGTAGGATGGTTTAGGACGAACGCGTAATGTGATTTCTGTCAGGATGCCGAACTGCCCCTCTGTCCCAAATAGATCTTTGATAGATTCGCTCTCGGAGTCCAGTTTTTCTATGGTGCCGTCTGGTCTGACAACCCGGACTCCAACTACAGAATCGAATACCGAACCATAGGCATAGCTATCCAATCCCATTCCACCGGTGGAGATCCACCCGCCAACGGTAGAAAAATAGCTGGTAGGTGTTGTCATGGGAGCTAAGCCATAGGATTCAAGTTTTGTCGCTACCTCCGCCCACCGGGCTCCCGGTTCCACTCGTATAGTCTTCTTTTCAGTATTGACCTCGAGAATGGTCATCATCGGGGAAAGATCCATCACCACCCCGCTTCGGGTGGGGACAGCACCTCCAAATGCGGATGAACCTGATCCCCTAGGGAACACCGCCAGCCCCCTGGATTTGCAAAATGCGAAGACTTCGGCGATATCATGCTCATTTTTTGGTTGTACCACCAAATATGGAGTTGTGCGGTGAAGTGCTTTTTCCATTAACGATGGCACCCGTGCCAGGTCCCTGCTGTAATTCCTTCGTTCAAAAAAGTTCGTGGCGACACGGCAGAACTCATTCAATCGAGGCTTAAGATCCTGTGCCAGCGACTCGATCTGACGTCTTCGGACAGGAGTGTCTCTATCTGTCAGGAAATACCATAAAAGGGCCAGTCGGCGCTGCGGTGATTTAAAAAGGATATAAAGGAGAAGCCGGTAGCTTTCACGGAGACTCAAAGAGGGCTCTTCTTGTGCAAGCAGATCCGCCACAAAAGAAGGGGGGTCGATTCCATAAATTCGATTTCTCCTGCTCGCTGTTTTGCGGGCACGATAAATCAGATATTCATTCCAACTCATGATTATCTAGCTCCTCGTCTGTTCAAACCGGACCACTGACACTTTTTCTTTCCATTTTTAATCATAAAATATTTAATTGTCTTGAAATATATAATATATTATTTCAATTGTCAACAAATTCATACAATAAATATTCAATTGAATTAAATTAATGAAAAATACATAACAATCGTAATATTTTCTTTTCGTCTCTCAGGATCATGGAAAATTTGGATGAGGTGACATGAATGTATGTTAGGAATCAAGTCTCCTGCGAAGATCGATGAGTGCGTTTTTACTGAATCGGACAGATTATGCTATAATCCAGCCTTCATTCTTTCCTAAGGAGACTGTTATGGATGAACATGTTTACAAATCCATCGAGCTGACTGGATCTTCAAAGGTCAGTATAGAAGAAGCTGTCAAGAACGCCATCGCTAAAGCGGCCAAAACCATTCATAATATGAGATGGTTCCAGATCGTCGACTCGCGGGGATACATAGAGGAGAAAAACATATCTTACTGGCAGGTCACTCTCAAGATCGGATTCACAGTGGATTGAAAAAACATATTCGCTTTATTGTTTCATAGAGCCCTTCTTATCCATTTTGTTGTCCATTTAATTCCTGTTAACCAGACAGACGAATAAACTGGTACATTCCATGCAAGTAAAGTTGAGGAGTGGAAATTGTGATGGTTATTTATCTCAATTTTGGCCGAAAGTCAGGCATTCTGGCTTCGAAGAACCAAAATTTATATAATGAGAGAACGCTTCATACGCAGATTGAATGTATGAAGCGAAGAAAGGTGTAATGCAGCTAAGCATTCAGGGAGATTGGAAATGGGATTCAAGGATTTAAAGATCACCATAGTAAAAGTGGAAGGCCCGTGCAGTCGTTCTAAGGTGGGGACAACTTTTTTTATCAAGAATGCAAAACTGGAAATTCCTGCTGGTCAAAATGTATGCATCTTTGCTCTGGGAAGCATATTGCAGATTATAAGTGCTGCGATCATCCAGTCAAAGGAAGGCGAGGGAATCCTGAATCTCCTCGAAGAGTGGCAGTGTCCAGATCCCCTGGCCAAAGTCGTTTTCAGGATCGAAGAAATAAGCACCCAATAATTTGATTCTCTCAGGAGGGAAAGAAAAGGAGATTTTTAGAAAGGAGGTCAAATGAAAAGACTATTTTTGGTGTTGCTCATTTGTGCATTGTCAGGGTTGAATGTTTTTTCTGACTCCGGCGAAACCGAACCTTTGAAGCTTAAGGGATTTTATTTGGGTATGACAAAGAGTGAGGTGCAGGCACTCTATCAGACAATGAAATCTGATGAAGTGGCCAAATACATTTCCATTGAGAGCTCTGAATTTCGAGACCTCATTCAACTGGATAATGAATTCAGTAGTATGGGGAATAAAATTGAATTGAATTATGATGAGGCTGGAAAAGTCACTTACATCAAATTCCAGTATAAAACCGTTGCGATTCTTTTTGATGCCGGGGCGTTGAGTGCGGAAGAATTGGTCGACAAATTCTCGGCAGATTATGGAATCCCTGATATGGAGTTCGAGGACATGGGCATGGTAAAAATCTGGAGTTATTCAGACGAAACACGGAAATTTTCATTGTCCATCGATGACAGCAATAACATCACCTTAAAAACGTTGTAGCGACTCTGATAATACTTCCTAGGAAAGGTGCTGCGCTCGGAGTCAGCTCGAGTTATCTTTGCAGATATTGAAGATATGGTTTATACTGATCCAATCCCATTTTCGAGAAAATTACTGGAAGAGGAGCCGTTCAGATGGAAAAGAAAAGAAGACTGACAAAAAAAGCCCCTATAGGCCTGCTCTTTTTATTTTTTCTCATGTGGTTGAACACGGCAGGAGCGCAGCAGAAAAGGCCAGATGTGCCGTACGTGCCGACGCCGGAGAAGGTTATAGCGGAGATGCTTAGATTGGCAGATGTTGGCAAGGATGATGTGATTTATGACCTCGGCTGTGGCGATGGACGAATCGTCATCATGGCTGTAAAAGAGCTGGGCTGTCGGGGTGTTGGAATAGATATCAATCCTCAGCGCATCAAGGAAAGCCAAGAGAACGCGATTAAGGCAGGAGTTGCCAAAAGGGTGGAGTTTATCTTATTGGATCTGTTCGTTGCAGATATCAGCCAGTCCACCGTAGTGACTCTCTATCTTCTTTCGAGTGTTAATCTCAGACTACGGCCCAAACTTCTGCGGGAGCTGAAACCCGGAACAAGAGTTGTTTCTCATGATTTCGGTATGGCCGAATGGAAGCCAGACGAAAGCGCCATTATTGAGGAAAAGTTTGATCACTATATCCCCTTCGATAACAGCCGTTTGGTTGAAAACTTCTGGGACAAACATAATGTTTATTTATGGATCATTCCTGCCAATGTAACGGGCGTGTGGAACTGGACCTTACCTGCCATCTCGGGTAAAAAACAGTACACGATGGAGCTCGACCAAACGTTTCAGGAAGTTGAGGGAAAAGCGCTGGAAGATTCGACCTCGATACCTCTTCACATAAAAGATGGAAAAGTAAAAGGAGATAGACTGGAGTTTACTCTGGAAAGGAAACTGAAAGGCCGCACAGAACAGCTGCATTTTGAAGGAAGAGTCAAAGACCATATCATGGAAGGCGTGGTGAGAATTGAAGGAAAGCCAGATGTTAAACAAAAGTGGCAAGCCAAGCGGAATCCCTCAACGGTTCGGCCCATAGAACAATAAATCGTCCTCTTCTTGAAAAACAGTCCGCCCTACTCGTATCTCAGTGCTCTCACCGGATCGGCCAAGGCTGCCCTGACAGCCAGGAATCCCACGGTCAGTAGTGCAATCCCCAAAGCCACCGCTCCTGCCAGCACAAAGAAAGCCAATTGCTGGTTAAGGTTGATGCGGTATGCGAAACCCTTCAGCCAGGAATACATGGCTGTGTAAGCGATCGGCCAGGCGATCAGGCTGGCGATCAGTACCCAACGGGAGAATTCCTTGGACAAAATCATTATGATTTGTGGTGAAGAAGCGCCTAGGACCTTCCGGATACCGATCTCCTTTGTGCGCCGCTCTGCAGAATATGCGGCTAATCCTAACAGTCCCAGGCAGCCGATGAACACGGCTAAACCGCTGAAATACTCGAAAAGCCTTTTGAGACTCGCTTCGGACTGATACCTTGTCTCGAAAACACTATCGAAGAAAAAGTACTCAAAGGGTATGTTCGGGTAGAACCGGTTCCAGGTTTCCTCGATAAATTTGAGCGTTCCTGCCACGTCCTCCGATTTGATCTTGATGGATATGTATCTGTTGTTGTCGGTGCTGAGGAAGAGCTTCAAGGGAGTGATGGAATACCGGAGGGACTTGAAGTGAAAGTCCTTGATCACTCCGATCACTTTGTAGTAAAACCTCTGGGCTCCGAAGGTCTGGATCACAATTTTTCCGATGGGATCGTCCCATCCGAAACGACGCGCAGCCTCTTGGTTGATGAGGATCGACCTGGCATACTCCCTGCCATCTCCGCTGGAGCTTGTAAGGGGTGAATCAGAGGGGAATTCAGGAGAAAAATTACGGCCGGCTATCAGTTCGATATCATATGTATCCAAGAAATCGTAATCCACCCTGTTGTGCATGATGGCGATGATCTCCTCATTGACTGCACCCTCCCAGGTCACTTCGTTGTACATCCCGATCGAGCTGGGAAGCATGAGAGATCCAGTCACGCCTCCGATGCGGGGATTGCTCGAGAGTGCAGATTTGAATGGCTGTAAATCCTGAGAAATCGAGTTTCTGTCGTTGCGAATGGCCACCACGCGATCTTTTTCAAAACCCAAAGGTTTGTTCAAAAGAAAAGCCAACTGGCGGCCGAAGACTATGGTGGAGATAATCAGTATGATCGAAATCGCAAACTGGGTGACAACCAGAATCCTGCGGAACAAGGCCCCCCGGGTCCCGCCTTGATGGGTGCCTCTCAGGACTATTGCAGGTCGAAATGCAGAAAGAAAAAGGGCGGGATAGCTTCCAGAAAGGAATCCGACCAGGAGAAAGATTCCCGCAATACCCGCGAGAATCTCGGCGCTAAAAATATCTTCGGTTTCTACGAATTGGCCTGTCAGACTGTTAAGAACAGGCAGGAATGCGGAGCTCAAGATAAACGCCAAGACTATCGACACTGCAGAATAGATCATACTTTCTCCGATAAACTGACGGATCAACTGTTGCCGGGCAGCTCCCACAACCTTTCGTAAACCCACTTCCTTGGCCCTGTTGGAAGAGCGGGCTGTAGACAGATTCATATAATTGATGCAGGCAACCAGCAGAATCAATCCTCCTACCGCCAGCAGGATGTAAAGAGTGTTGACGTTTCCCGTGGGTTCGGTGTCGGAGAAAAGGTGCATCCGCTTCAATTGGTCAAGATGGAGAATGCGGTTATCATCCTCACGAACATGGCGGCGGAATACCTTCTGAATCTTGGCCTCTGTTTCCTTTACCGAGTGCTCATCGGCAAGCATGATATAGGAAGGGACCTGCTGGCTCAGCCAGTTTTGGAAGAATGAATCGGGAGCCACTTCTCTCATAGTGGAAAAGGAAATAAGAAAATCGGGACGGAAGTTGCTGTACTGGGGATGATCCTTCATCACTCCTGTAACCTGCAGGGAAAGAGTATTGCTGATGACCAGGACTTTTCCTAAGGGATCTTCATTCCCGAAGTATTTTTTCGCCATCTGCTCGGTGATTACGACCGAGTTCGGCTCATTCAAGGCCACGGTTTTGTCCCCAGCCAATAGGGGAAATGTGAACATCTCCAGAATTCCGGGATCGACGAAACTTACTCTATCCTCGTAGAATTTTCGATCTTTATAGGTCAACAAACTATGAGTAATATTATTGAAACGGGTGAAATGGGTGACCTCTGGAAGCTCTGCTTGCAGGGTTTCTGCTAAGGGAACCGGTGAATAGGTGACGCGGTTGACTTGATCGGCACGTTTGTGCTCGACGTTGATACGGAAGATCCTGTGGGCGTTTTTATGATGGCTTTCATACCTAAATTCATACTGCACGACCAGGATAATCAGAAGCGCGCAGGCGATCCCGACCGACAGGCCAGCCAGGTTGATCAAAGCATAGCCCTTTTGCCGTTTCAGATTGCGCAATGTGACTTTCAAATAATTTTTAAACATGATGAAACTCCATTGTAAAGAGTGGCAGAGGATGAGCGGAATCCAATAGACGAGTTGGAGCCAGTACCAGCGGTCGGCTGTGCGCTTTCCTCGCCTCTCAAGAATGCTGTTGTAGATCTCGTCAAAATCCCCGCTGAGATAAGTATTTTCCGATCTCGGGAAAAAGCGGGAGAGAATCCTCTGCGGGATTCTGGGCGGCTGATGAAATCCTTCCATCGTCTCTTTCTCCTATTTTTCAAACGCAGGATCGGAGATTTCTTCCCACATGGTATCGTGGACTCTTTTCAGCTCGGCCAAAGCCTCCTTGCCTTCGCGGGAAAGGTGATAGTATTTCACGGCCTTTCCGCCTCGACGGCTAGTAGGCTCGCCATGCCGGGTCTCCAGGTAGCCCAATTTTGTCATCCGGTCGAGGGGAACGTAAACATTCCCTATCGTCCATTCGCGTCCGGTCGACATATTGAGAATCTCGCGGATTTTAACCAGGCTGGCTGCTTCGCCCAGCTTGCAAACCGCCAGCAGGATCAGCTCCTCTTTTCGGGTCAAATAATTGGTGCTTGTCATGACAACCTCGGATTTCTTTTATTTCATAAATTTAATCCATATGTATATACGTAAGAAAAAGAAAAAATGTTGCTAATAAAATTAAAAAAGTTGCCTTGATTGAAAGAAGGGAATCAGTCGAGGGTGCGAGCTCAAGGGGTGCGGTATTGGACAGATTTTTCGTTTTCTCAGAGAAAAGATATTCCCATATCTCGCTGTACTGGTTAGAAGTTCAAGGCAAGAAGATATACTGTTGTCGTTTTTAAATCAAGGCATATATAATAAACAATTGTAGAGAAAGAGATAGAACTTAGAGTGAAATCATTTAAAAAGATTATCCTTGCCAGTCAGATATTCCTTTTTGTAGGAAATGGAGGGACCCAATACTATAATGACAGCAATTTAATTCGGAAGATTATTCTCTCCCATGTAAAAACCTTTTCATATCTCCTCCAAAATTTGGATTCAAACGGGATTCAAAAAGAGCTCAGCGAATCTCATTACGATATGTACATACTCGAACCATGTGTCACAGAGAAAGGGAATGAAACGTTTCCGATCAGAAGCTTGATAGAAGAAATCCGCCATTACAATCGTACAACATACAATAAAGAGCCGATAATTCTGGCCTATGTGGATATCGGCCAGGCTGAAGACTGGAGATGGTACTGGAAAAATGGATGGGAACCGGGCAGTCCTGAGTGGATCGTTGCTGTGGATCCCGATGACTGGGAGGGGTGTTATCCTGTCGCTTACTGGTATCCGGAATGGGAGGATATCGTGATCTATGGGGCTCATGGAATGAGCCATCTAGAGGCGATACTTCAATATGACTTTGATGGTATATATATGGATTGGGTCGAAGCATTTTCTGACGAGGATGTGATCGAAAGGGCGAAGGATGATGGGATTGGGAATACCGCTACCGCTATGTTTGACTTCATTGAAAAAATCCGTCGGTATGCACGCAGAGAGTCTCCACATGCCAATCCAAATTTCCTTGTGGTTGCCCAGAATGCTTCAGATCTTTACGGAGAAAATCCTGACCGCTATGAGAATCTGATTGACGCCATCTCGCTCGAAGCGATCTGGTATGATGGAAAAGGCGGTTTCGATGATTGGAATGATCCCTCAGGTTATAACATTCAAACAAATTCAATCTATCCTGGGTGGACCGAGGAAGTACTGGAGCATCTGAATGCAGTCAAAGGGCGAATGCCAATTTTTTGTGTGGAATATGCTCAAGACTTGAATGGGGAATGGTTGGCCACTGAAATTTATTCCCAACTGGCTCCTCAACATGGTTTCACCGCCTATTGCACACGCCGTTCCCTTGGCGGTCTCTCGGGCACCCCTTTTCCTCCCCTCTACCTCGACGAAAAACCTGGAGGCAAAGGTAAAAAGGCAATTATCCGAAGATAAATCATGAGGTTTATAAATAAATATCTGTCGGTTTTAAGGGTACTTGAATTCTCTGGTGGTTTGGGCTTAAGAATGAAGAAAAGGTCGGTCAAAAGGGAGAATTTTTCATGTTTAAAAGGCTCATGATCATAATCGTTTTTGCCGAACTGTGTGCGGGTCTTTATGCCCAGCACGGTCCACAACAGTATCACCCTGAAACAGATCCTATGGTCTTGAAAAAACTCGAAAAATGGCAGGATTTAAAATTCGGGCTCCTCATGCATTGGGGGCCTTACAGCCAGTGGGGCATCGTGGAATCCTGGTCGTTGTGTTCCGAAGATGTTGGCTGGACCAGGAGGACAAAGGGAAGATATGAAAACTATGGGCAATACAAAATAGATTATGAAAAGCTAAAAACCACTTTTAATCCTGTTAGATTTAATCCTCAAAAATGGGCCAAGACAGCCAAAGCTGCCGGGATGAAATACGTCGTCTTCACGACCAAGCACCATGACGGTTTTTGCATGTTTGATTCAAATTATACAGATTATAAGATTACAGATAAGGACTGTCCATTCAGTACAAACCCAAAATCAAATGTGACAAAAGAAATATTTGCTGCATTCAGAAGTGAGGGACTATGGGTGGGGGCATACTTCTCCAAACCCGACTGGCACTGTGAATATTACTGGTGGCCTTACTTTTCCACTCCTGATAGAAATGTAAATTACGATATCGAAAAATATCCTGATCGCTGGGAAAAATTTGTGCAGTACACCCATAATCAAATTGAAGAATTGATGACCGGTTACGGAAAAGTAGACATTTTATGGCTGGATGGGGGATGGGTTCAACCTTATACCGAACAGGAATTGTGGGATTACAGAACGAATAGGGATTTCAAACAAGTCAATCTCCAGAGCCAGGACATACGTATGGGTGAAATTGTCAAAAAAGCCAGAGCAAAACAGCCGGGATTGATTGTCGTCGACCGGGCTGTTGAAGGTCCCTATCAGAATTATTTGACTCCTGAGAACCGTGTGCCTGATAAAATGCTTCCCTATCCATGGGAGTCTTGCATAACTATGGGAAGCGGATGGTCGTATAGCTTCAATCCTGAATATAAATCAAGTCGGGAATTGATCCACATGTTGGTGGATATCGTATCCAAGGGCGGCAATTTGCTGTTGAATATCGGGCCCAGCCCAGAAGGCACCTGGGACGATGAAGCTTATGAACGATTGGAAGAAATAGGAAAGTGGATGACTGTAAATGGCGAGGCAATATACGGCTCACGGCCGGTCGCTCCTTACAGAGAGGGCAAAGTATGCTTGACAAAACAGGAAGACGGGACAGTGTATGCGGTTTATTTAGGCAGTGAAGACGAAGAGTCTCCGCCTTCTAAGATTTTGGTGTCAACGATAGCCCCCGCTGACAATGCAAGAATATCGATGCTGGGAGTCGATGGAACATTGGATTGGGAACGCGTAGGAAAGGGATTTTTAGTCGATGTTCCAAACTCGGTTCAAAAAAGTCCTCCGTGCAGTTATGCATGGACACTGAAGATTTCTGGAATGTCTGATCTTAAAAAATAAAGAATCGATAAAGCTTCCTAAAAGTTCAGATTTGCCTCTCCATATCGGTTCAGGAGATAGGTTAGAATTCTCCTGGAAAAAGGAGAAGGATACTCTTATGAAATGGATTTCGATTTTAGTAATAATTGTTCTTTCGATATTCATTTCGTGTTCCGATCAAAATCGACTTTTTGAATTTGAATCAGAGTCGTTTAAAATTTCGATAAGCCGGCAAGGCATGGTTAAAAATCTTGTAGATAAGAATACAGGATATGACTATTTAGCAAAAAATATTTCTGCTCCTTTCTTATCCATTCGGATCCAAAATGAAATGCATCTCCCGTTATCGGCTAGTTTTGATGAAAAGAAACAAATCATTTCATTGAGTTTTCAGAACGATATACTTGCCAAGATCAATGTTGAATCAAGAGATGCCCATCTCACTTTTGAATTGGCAGATGTTTCGAACTCGGAAAATATTGATTTGATTGTCTGGGGTCCCTATCCAACCACCATAAATAAAATCCTCGGTGAAACTATCGGCGTTGTTCGTGGAGAAAAATACGCCCTCGGCATACAGGCATTGAATATAAAGACGCTGGGAGGCTATCCCTGGAATGAAAACGATCATCTGCCCCAGATGGACATTTTCGATACGGATGAGAATTATGATACCATGAACGGAAGAAAGGGGGTTCTTTATTCGGTAGAGGCCGCCAAACCAACAAAATATGGAAGTACGCTACAGGCCTACTGCCGTAACAGAAACAGAGACCGGGTCATAAAAAATTGGGAGCATGAAAGATATGTTGCGCCGGCATATAAAGATGGTGGGATCATCGGTTCTAAGATTGCATTGTTTGGCTGCCCTGTAGAAAAAACTTTGGAAACGATCGGGGAGATAGAAATCGAGGAAGGTTTGCCGCATCCTCTCATTGATGGCCTGTGGAGCAAAACAGAGACTTCTGCAGCCGCGGCCTATATCATATTGAATTTCAGCGAAAGGGACATAGAAGCAGCTCTGGAGATCACCCAGAAAGCGGGATTGAAATACTTATATCATTCCGATCCTTTTGAAACCTGGGGACACTTCGAACTGAAAAAAGAGTATTTCCCTCATGGTATCGAAGGTTTGAAGCGCTGTGTCGACAAAGCAGAAACAATGGGAATAAAGGTGGGTATTCATACGTTGTCCAATTTTATTACGACCAATGATCCTTATGTAACGCCGATTCCAGATAAACGTCTGGCAAATGTTGGGAGCAGCGTCATTTCTGAAGGAATCGATGCAAAACAATCAGAAATATTTATCGAGGCTCCTGATTTTTTCAACCAGTTTAAAAGGAATCATCTAAGAACAGTCGTTCTTGGTGATGAGTTGATTCGCTACGGCAGAGTCTCTGAACAAGCACCCTGGAAATTATTAGAGTGCCAGCGAGGCGCCTTTGGAACCACTGCATCTTTCCATGAAAGAGGCGAAGAGATCAGTAAACTGGCTGATCATGGTTACAAGGTATTCTTGACGAACACTGAATTAAGTATCGAAGTCGCTAAAAACATCGCGGAATTATTTAACCAAACCGGTTTGAGACAGATTTCTTTTGATGGATTGGAAGGCAATCATTCAACAGGATTGGGAAATTATGGCGAGGTTCTGTTTACAAAAACTTGGTATGATCATTTGGACGAGGAAATAAAACAGCATTATATTGCTGATGCCAGCCGGTCGGGTCATTTTTTCTGGCATATATACACCCGGATGAACTGGGGCGAACCCTGGTATGCTGGTTTCCGTGAAAGCCAGACTGAGTACCGCTTGCGGAATCAAAAATATTTTCAGAGAAATTTCATGCCGGGGATGTTGGGTTGGTTTAAGATGACTTCCGACACCAGTATCGAAGATATTGAATGGATGCTGGCACGCTCCGCTGCATTTAACGCTGGGTACGCTTTTTATACTGATTATGAATCACTCGAGGAAAACGGTCATTCAGAAGAAGTCCTGAAACTTTTGGACGAATGGGAAAAAGCAAGAATGTCCGGTTCATTTAAGGCTGATCAAAAGCAGCGTATGCAAGATATCGATAACGAATTCCACTTAGAAACAGTCAATGAAAGTGAATGGGCTCTTTATGAAGTCTATTCCCATAAATTCACACATGAAAAAAAGGAAAAACAGCCGGGAGAGCCCTTACACTCCACATTCACTTTCGAAAATCCTGCTGAAAAACAGCCCATGAATTTTATTCTCACCTTATGGGAGGGAAGTGCGAAAGATTTCAATTTTGAGATTGATCATTTCAAACAAATTGAACTGCCTGTCACATTAGAGCCGGGGCAGAGCATAAAATATTCCGGTGGAGATACTGCAACGATTTACAATAAAAACTGGAAAAAGATAAAGGAAATCGGGATAGATGTAAGTAGACTTTCACTCTCAACAGGCACGCACACACTTTCTCTCGATTGCAAATTTTCAGAAAATAAGGAAGCCTACGTGAAGCTGGAAATCAGAACTTTGGGAAGGGCTGAGAGAGTGAAGGCTTCAGGCTGAATCATTTACTGTATTCTTCGGCTCGCTCTCCTCTATCTGCCAGTAAAGCTTGCTTACGCGCCTGTTCGCATCCCGATGGCTTCCCAACCAGCTTAACTGACTTCCAAAGATATTATCACGGAAATAAGGATGCTTCCGACCCGCGTTTGACAGCTGAGCCTTTTGATTCTAAACTGGTAACCGGTAAAATGTTCAATCAGAAAAAGGTGCATGAACCATGAAATCCAGGGTCTTGTTTGTTTACATAATCACGCTCTTCTCAGTCCTTATTCTGTTTAATGTCTGCGGTCAACAAACATCAGGATGGCGAGAACCGATTAAGAAAATGGATGGGGCGACGATTGTAGAGAATCCGATAGAACCATTGAATCCTGAACTGCATATCATATTTGAGGAAGACCTCACCATAGGGGCAGAAGTGGGGGACGAGAACTACATGTTCGGGAGCCAGGTCCTCATGAATACGGATGACGAAGGCAACTTTTATGTTACAGATCGGGACAGAAAAGAAGTTAGAAAGTATGATCCTGACGGACAATTTCTCCACGCAATCGGTAGACCGGGACAGGGTCCAGGAGAGTTTCAAGATATAAGTCAGGTCAGGTTTGATGTTGAAGGAAATATTTATCTGAATGATGTTGGAAGCCAAAGAATTTCTTTTTTAAAAAAAGACGGAAACTACATAAAAGGGATAACGACCCCAACCATATTTGAAAGAGTGGTTATGAATTCGAGGGGATTCTATATCGCCATGTCTGCGGATAATGTGGAGCTGGGAAAGAGTAAAAAGTGGGACTATTTTTACGGTTTATTTGATGAACATTTCAAGCTCCTTGCAGAGTTTTTAAGGTTGCCTCAGGAGGCAAACGCTAAATATAAGAATCCAGATTCTCTGGTACACCTTCTTGCTGATTCGCTCAGTAAAGAGGCGTTTGCGCCATACGTGAGTTATGTCCTGGGTAAGAATGACTCGATATATTTTGGTTATCCTAAGAAATATGAGATCAGGGTGTATTCATCAGATGGAGAGCTCGAGAAGATAATCCAACGAGATTTTAAGCCTGTGGAGATAAGTGAGAAACACAAAGACTATTTCATCCGAAACCTGAGCGAGCAGTTTCTGGCAAAAATTCCAGCTCAAGAAGAGAAAAGAGTTTTTGAGCTTATAGAATGGCCAAAATATAAACCTGCCTATGAGCGATTCACTCTCATGGAAAATGGCTGGATTTTCGTGGTCGTTGATTCTATGCGAGATGGATTAAAGTTGGTTGATATTTTTAATGAGAATGGAGAATTCCTGACTCAGTTCGAAACAGATATCCCAACCGATTGGCTGTACTTCGACAATGGAAAAGCCTATGCTGTAACAACCATAAATGATTATAAATTCGTTAAGCGATACAATTTTGAAATCTTGGAGTATACAGACAATTAACAGTTACGACTGAAGGAATTCTCAGGAGTGTCGGACCTCTAAGAAAAAAACAGAGCTTGAAGTGCTTGAATTCCGGATATTTTGAAACTCTTTACTGCGCTTCGGATAAATTAGTCAATTATACTTACCTCTCCGCATTCCTGCTGTAGACCAATTGACCTCCTACGTATGTCCGCTCAACCTTTAATGACAAAAGGGCTTTTGAGGGAATCGTCAGTATATCGTCTGAAATAACGATAAAATCGGCAAGCATACCAGGCGCGATTTGTCCTTTGATATGTTCTTCGAATCCCGAGTATGCTGATTCCACTGTATAGGCATACAGAACTTCTCTCCTTGTCAGACATTGCTCTGGATACCACCCGCCTTCAGGTTTTCCCTCCGGAGTTTGACGGGTTTCTGCGGCATACATTCCGTAGAAAGGATTCAATGTCTCTCCCGGAAAATCGGAATTGAGCGGTACCCGGACACCGGCATCGAGAAACGAGCGCCAGGCATAAGCACCTTTTATTCTTTCGGGCCCTACTCTGTCTTCAGCCCAAGGCATATCGGACGTTGCATGTGGCGGCTGCATGCTAGCAATGATGTCGAGTTCTTTAAGCCGGGGAATATCTTCAAGCGCGACAACCTGCGCGTGCTCAATACGCAACCGGTGGTCCTTTGCGCCGGACACAGCCTTGATAGATGCTTCATAAGCATCCAAGGTAATCCTGTTCGAACGATCTCCGATCGCATGGGTGGCAACCTGCATACCCGCCTGTAACGATCTTTTTGCCAGTCTCTCTATTTCTTCTTGAGACGTTGTCGTAACTCCAAGCACATCGGGAGCATCACTGTAAGGTTCAAGCATGAGGGCACTCCGTGTTCCGAGCGATCCGTCCTGAAAAATCTTGATACAGCGGATGGTCAGCCAGTTGTCGGGATCGATCTCAGGACCGTTCTGCAAATACGGTTCGATAAGCTCTTCATCCGTGCAGTCAAGCATAATGTAGTACCGGACTTTAAGCTTTTTTTTGACTTTGAGCGACCGAAGGGCATCAAGATCCATTTTTGTTATTCTGGCATCATGCACGGAAGTCAGTCCATTCTTAAGGAGCTCTTCTCCTGCAATCTCAAATGCCTTTTCGCGTTGCTCAACCGTTAAGGCCGGCATGAGTCGTGTCACCATTCCTTGTGCGGCATTTGCCAAAACCCCGGTCGGCGTACCTGTCTCGGAATCTTTATAAATATTCCCTCCTTCTGGATCTGGGGTGTCCTTTGTGATGCCTGCCATTTCCAGTGCCTTCGCATTTGCCCATCCGTTGTACCCGTGCAGACCGGCAAACCAGACTGGATTATCCGGTGAGACAGCGCTCAGCTCATGCCTAACAGCAGTCATTTGTTCTTTCCATGCACCGTCATCCCATCCCCATCCGTCGATCCAATCTCCTGGAGTTGTCTCTGCAACACGTTCTCTCAGTTTTTGCACCACCTCCCGTGGATCGTTGACACCCTGAAGGTCTATGCGCATCTTGATCCGGCCCAGGTTGAGCATATGCCCATGCGATTCAATGATTCCCGGCATGACATCTTTACCGCTCAAATCCACTTCTTCTGCAAGAGGATACGCTTCTCGTATCTCTGCATTCGTTCCTACGTCTATGATGAATCCCTCTTCTATTGCAAATGCCTCAGCCTCCGGCATGTCTTCATTCATGGTGACGATATGTCCATTCATAAAGATACGATCTGCCTGAGATGTTTTGCTGCATGAGACAGCGCATAAAATTGCTGTACATAACAGCAGATAGAATGTTTTTTCAAGTTTTGGTTTTCTCATATTGAACAGCCTCCTTTCCACCTTCTTTCATTCCTTAAAACCTATACCACACAGATACCTTTTGGTCAAAAGCAGAGTAATCTGGAAGAGCGGTGTATTCATCCATCAGGATAGAGAGTCTTTTTTGTATTATTTGTCTACATAAAAATTATTGAAACATGTCATTGAATTATTTTGAAATACAAAATACAAAAGACAAACCTTGAGATAGAAGCAACTGTTGTGATAATCTCGGGGCGGATGCGATATATCAGGAGCCAAGAAGGTCATGAATAAACAACAGTCAAGACGAAAATTTCTTAAAATCATCGCGCTTTCTCCGCTGGTGTATTATAGTTTAGGATGCGTAGGACGAAAGAAGCATGCGAAGCCGCCCAATATCGTCATCATTTTCCTGGATGATTCGGGGTGGGCGGATTTCAAACCCTTCGGAAATCCCGAATATGTGACGCCCCATGTCCGTCAGCTGGCCCGGGAAGGATGCTGCTTTCATCAGTTTTATGTACCGCAGGCTATCTGTTCCGCTTCGCGTGCGTCCCTTCTTACCGGGTGTTACCCCGGGCGGACAAAGGTTTTCGGCGCACTTCCTCCTGAGGCTCGGGGATTGGAACCAAAATACGCAACCATGGGAGAGGTGTTGAAGGCTCAGGGATACAACACGGCCGTATTCGGCAAATGGCATGTAGGAGATCAGCCCGACACGCGTCCGTTTGCCCGGGGATTCGATGAAAATTGCGGTTTGATGTATTCCAATGATATGTGGAAATATCACCCTAGTAATCCGGACTACTGGGGACATTGGACTCTCCAGTACTGGGATAATGGAAAGATCAAGATTGATGCGATGACAAAAGATGATCAGCCCATGCTGACGACATGGTATACGGAACATGCGGTCGATTTCATCAACCGGAATAAAAACAACCCCTTCTTTTTGTATGTTCCGCATTCCATGCCTCATGTGCCGATATTCTGTAGTGAAAAATTCAAGGGAAAATCTGGGCTTGGTCTCTATGTCGATGTGATGATAGAAATCGACTGGTCCGTTGGCCAAATCATGGAGGCACTCAAAACAAACAGCCTGGAAGGTAATACCATAGTGATATTCTCATCCGACAACGGCCCCTGGATCAGCTACGGAAACCATGCCGGGAAAACCCCTTACCGAGAGGCGAAAGCAACCACTTTCGATGGAGGAGTCCGGTCCGCCTGCATTATCAAATACCCTAAGGAAATAAGCCCCGACACCGTTTCTGAAAATGTTTTTTGTTCCATCGACATCCTGCCAACGGTCTGTCATTTGACGGGCGCGAAACTTCCGGACAATGAGATTGATGGTAAAAATGTGTGGGACCTTATTGTTGGCAAAAAGGATTCTCCAAATCCTCATCAATACTATGCCTTCTCTTGTGGGGAAAAATTGGAAGGTGTCATCAGCGCCGATGGAAGGTGGAAACTTCACCTGCCGCACACCTATGCAACGTTGGTTAAAGCCGGGAAAGATGGTCTCCCGGGGACTTACAAAAGGGAACCTATCGAATTGTCACTTTTCGACATGAAAAATGATCCTTATGAGAGAGTCAATGTGATCGCACAATATCCCCAGATCGCCGCTCAATTGCAAGAGTCTGCCGATCAGCACAAAAAGAAATTCTACAGCGATGACGATTCATCTTTTGATGGTTTATCATATTGAGATAATCCTGATGGATTAAAGGAGGCTGTGTGGATTCCAGCTCAGTTTCACCGTTTCCTGATGAGACGCTGGATATCCAGGATTGGAGGTTGATCCTTGAAAGAAATGGAAGACGAAGAATTATCTGGTAAGGAATGGGCAGAGCTTCTTTCCAAAGAACGGGAACTGAGCGACGAAAAAGTAATCATGACCGGGATATTTAGCCGGACTTTGAAGATCAACAAAAATGACTGGGACAAACATTTCACCAACTCCGTGGGTTTTGCCTTCAAACAAGGAAAAGAGGTTGAGATTATTGCCTTGAAGACAGGAGATAGGAAGGGAAAAATTCCGGAATGGGTATGGAATCGTCTCAAGGTTTATCCCGGCGAGAGATACTGCATCACCGAAAGATATGGCAGGTATTATCTCAAAAAACTGGAATTGAGTAAACGTATAACATCGGTTCCAGGCATAACCGTTATAGATACCTTTAAATGGGATAGTGTCAACAGGATGTATGCAGATTTTTTAGACATCCAGCGGATAACATCTAGAAACATAGAGCGGCTGCTTGGTTTGGTAGGCAAGTTCAGGTACGATCCTCTTTCCCCGTTCGATAAAATGACTGGTAGGATCGGATGCCTCGGACGAAAAGAGCTGTTGGGTAGACCAAATAAAGGGGATGAACAGTTTTTGCACCAATATCTACAGCACCTTGCAGACACCCAGCTCGAAAATGGGAGTTGGGAAGATAACACCATGGTCACGGCTTTTAACATCATAAAGCTGCACGAGGCCGGTGCCACATCAAAGAATCCTGTTCTTGAAAGAGGAGTGGAGTGGCTGCTCTCGACCTCCGAACCTCATGGATTCCCTGGTCTTTTCATGCTCTCAGAAAAACTGGTCTCCAGATTCAATGCATGGAAAGCAAGGCAGCCGCGGGGCCATTCCGGGAGGCCTCATAGGAGAACGACCGACGGTGAAGCACGCAAGTATCTGGAAAACAGGGATGTGCTTTCAAGTATCTCTGCCTGGCCCTGCGAGCTTAGGCTCACATGGACTTCTGGAATTGCGGTTGAAGCCCTGCTCCGCTGTGGCTTGCACCAAGAACCAAGGGTTGTCAAAGCGATCAATACATTGTTGAGAATAAATGAACGAGGCAGATGGTGCGGTTGTGGGTATTTTGATACAAGAGAAATAAATTTTGTTCCTGAGTCGATTGATCCTATTGACTTCAACCGAATTCCTGTTTTTAGATTTTCTCTGGACGATATGTCCGCAGCGCGCTTAGTTTGCGATAATCATCGTCTCTTGGCGCTTAAGGTGAGTGAAGACCGGGCCTTTCTTACAACTCGTTTCCGGAGCACCGGCGAATGTCCCATGGTCGTGTTAAGGGCTTTATCATTCCATCCCCAATTTCCAGGTTCGAGTTTCGAGGCGAATTCCACTCTGTCCTGTACGGGTTACCTAGGGACGGACGGAGTAGAGGAAGATGCTTATCTTTCTTCTGTCTTCGGGTTGTTGACAGGCATGACTCATGCTTTTGCTGCCTCCCTGGTACTGCGCTCAATCCCCGCCCTGATTCGCAAACAAGGCAAGGACGGATTATGGCGCGAAAAACCCAAAAGGAGATGTCCTTCTCCTTCCAAGGAAGAAAGCTCTTTTATGATCCTGAGAGCTTTGAAAAAGTTCGGCTTTCTGGATTCGTTGCTCCCGTAGCGATTATTGCCCGTTGGATTGTTTAATCTTCAAGGACATGGCTTTAGGGGGTTAATTCGACAGATGCTTTTAGCCTACGATCCAATAGAGTAGAAAAATTATTTGGCTTATCGACATTGGTTTGAGAATGGTGGACGATACAGGATTCGAACCTGTGACTTCTTTCGTATCACGATCTCGACCGGCATATCTGGAGTCTATGGGGTGTATGCTCTTTTCGCCCTATTGTTACTTATGTTGTCCGGTATGAAATATGGGTCGTGGGGATGGCAGAAAGTCCTTCACTCTTATTTTTTTATCTTTCTTAGATGCCTCTTGTGGAATTAATGATTCTCTTCCATTTACCTATTGAGCACGTCGGCTCTGAATCCTAACTCGAAATACCGACCCCGCCAGGGAAAGCCCAGCTCGGTGTAAATGAATTTGTCGAATACGTTAGTGACTTTCAGGAAAAGCTCGACACGGTTCCATCGATAAGCGGTGACCACATCTATGTTGAAATAAGATGGGATCTTTAGCAGTTCATTGGTATCGATGTCCAGCCAGGAAGAGGAGGACGCCAACAAGCCCAAAAGAGCTATGCGGAAGTTTGCTGCGGGAAAGACCTGAAAATCGAAATTCAGGTTGTGCTTGGAAAGCACAGTCAGAGGCTGATCATCACTCTCGTTCCAATGATCGAGGAACGTGTAGTTCAGCGTCAGGGCTATATTCGGAAACGCTTTCTGCCATTGAAGCTCGAACCCGTCTATGCGCGCCTTTCCGATGTTGAAATAGATGCGTTCGAAATCGTATTCCGGGAGGCGGACGCTGTCGATCAAATCCCTGAAACGTGTCAGAAAAATGGCTCCACTCAATAAAAAATGCTCATTATAGGTAAATCCCAATTCCCATATGGTGCCAGTCTCGCTCAAAAGATCTGGATTCCCTGAAGAGTCGGAATACATCGACCTCATGGACGGAAACCGCGATTTCTGGGAAAAGGAAAAATGCAGGTCCAGCTGCCGGAGCGGCGTGTATTTGATACCGACAAGGGGATTGAGCCGTGAGGTGTTCTCGCCGGTGAATTTATTGAGGTAATCGAGGCTTAAGCCTGCAACCAGCACCCAGTTATCGGCGAATGTAAAATGATCTTCCAGGCCCAGGGAAGATGTGCCCTGGTCGTACTCATTCCAGGGATCGCCCGCGTCATCCTGGGTTCTGGCAATGTCTCGCTGGTAAGAAAAGCTGAATTTTAACTTGTTTGAGCGAGACATGAAGATATCCGCCAGACCGAAGACACCGTAAACAGAATTATCATGTGTGCTCTCGAACCGCATTTGAGTCAGTTCACGATCCGTGAACATGTCGAGAACATTGTCATGTTGAACATAAAACGCCCTGTAGCGGATAATGGATTTTTCGCTGAGAGCCGTGTACCCGCCTGCATTGAACGAATAGCGGTTCCATTTTTTGAATCTCCAGAAGCGCGGTCTGGAAGCAACGATATCCGGAGGCATGCCGTAGTCGGACAGGTGAATTCCCGCATTCAATAAGATTTCTGTGCTGTTGGAGGGAATGAAATAGAATTTCCCATTCAGGTTGAGCCTTTGATAATCGGTGTTGGTCCTCTCCAGTCTTTCACCGGACTCCTCATCTGGAATGTAATAACCGTCCGAATCCTGATACTGCAGGCTGCCGGAAAACGCCCACCGGTCAAGCTGGAAGCCGGAACGCAAGCCGAGGTTCCGTGTGTTGAACTCACCGTAGTAAGCATGCAGCGATAACGTGGGCTTGCCTGTGGGACGCTGGGTGATGACATTGACTATTCCACCCAGTGTGTTAGGCCCGTAGAGGACCGAAGAAGGGCCTCTGGTCAACTTTAGGGAGTCAATTCCATCAGCAGAAACCGTTTTCAAATCAAACGTGCTGAAGTATGGTTCGTAGACAGGAATGCCGTCAACCAAAAGGGCTATTCTCCTGGAATCCACGCCCCTGAGTTTCAAAGTATAAACAGACTTGTCGCCGAATGTCACCGAAACACCCGGTGCATAGCGGATGGCTTCGGAAAGGTCAAGGGGCTTGACCTGTTCTATCTGCGTTTCATCCAAAACGGTCACCGAAGATACCGGCCGGTCTTTGGGGGCTTCTCCGACCACAAGGATTTCTTCGGTGATAACTGGTGTTTTTTCCTCCTTTTTCTTTTCTTCCTGAGACTTTTTCTCCTGAGCGTGCACAAGAAAAAAGAAT